>Ga0209404_10000084_pt1 | contig 83375 bp, 90 predicted proteins | sample TroAtlMetagenome_2_FD_187447 | JGI IMG/M metagenome (GOLD analysis project Ga0209404, IMG submission 187447) | Marine eukaryotic phytoplankton communities from Atlantic Ocean - Tropical Atlantic ANT8 Metagenome (SPAdes) (version 2) | ecosystem: Environmental > Aquatic > Marine > Oceanic...
CTGCCGAGATCAGTGCGGGCAAAAAATAACCACGTCAAAACGTAACAGGTGGCCCGCGTCTTCAAGTCCGACAGGCTGCTAGCGAAACCTTGATTGGATCAATCCGCCCCGATGTCGTTGGCTACTGTGGAAGCGACCAGTTGTTGGTTGAGGTTGCCTATTCCTCCTTTTGCGGGGTGGAAAAGCGCGACGCCTTGGCGAACTTGGGTATCTGCGCAATCGAACTGGACGTCAGTGCCCTCGACCCTCAATCCTTCGACCCGGAAGCGGTCCGGCACGCCGTTTTGAACGACATTTCGATCAGAGCCTGGCTGGTGAGCATTGACGGCATAAGCGCGCCTATTCCGGAGCCCTCCAAGCCCCATCGAATAAGGGAGTATCTGACAGTCGTGATCGCCCAACGAAATGTTCAAATGAAAATCCTCCCCTGGGGCCAGATCGCCCTGTCGTATTTGTACGGTGACGAGGTCTGTCGCATCGTACGCAACATCGCGCGCCGCTACGGCGGACAGTGGGACGCTAGATACAAGAACTGGCGAATAGATGGGTGCTTCATGGCGAACGTCGAAAGCGAACTCAGGTCACTTCAGGACCGTTCGTGAACGCCTGCTCGAAGCGCTTGGTGGGGCGCCGGCTGCTGCGAAACGTAGCCGCGGCCCTTCGGACCGGCGATACTCGTGAGGAGACAGTCCGAAAAGTTCAGTGAACTGTCATTCACGCGGTCTTTCCGGCAGTTGCGAATTCACCGGGCCAAAGATCGGATGCGGTCCTCGGGGAAGGGATGGCACAAGGCAACTTCGAGTTTCTTGCGGAGCATTCCCCGTTGCTGGCCGACCTCGGCGCAACGGCGGAGCGCGTGTTCCCGTTCGATCCGGCCAGCTGCATCGTCAAGCTGCGGCTGCTGGCCGAATCGATCACGCAGGACATCGCCGCCCGTATCGGCGTCACGCTGGTGCAGCCGACTCAGGCCGAGTTGCTTCGGGCCGTGGAAGTCCGACTCGGCATGGACGCGCAGGTGCGCCAGCTGTTTCATCTGCTGCGCCGAACCGGCAATGCTGCCGCGCATGAGCTGAATCACGGCATTGGCTACCGCGAGGGTCTGGATGCGCTGAAAGTGGCGCGCGAGATCGCAGTCTGGTTCCACCGCAGTTTCGGCAAGAACCCCAAGTTCAAGCCGGGACCGTTCGTCCTTCCGGACAACCCGAGCCAGCAGCTGGCCCTGCTCCAGCAGCAGATTCAGCAACTCAGTGCCGAATTGCAGGACGCTCAGAAGGCTGGTTCGGTCCAGGCGGAACTGGCCCGGCTGCAGGAGGCCCAGGCCGTGCAGGAACGCGACATGGCCCGCCGCGCGCAGGATGAGAGCGCCATCTATCAGCAGCTGGCGGAAGAAGCGGGGCAGCGCACCGCCGAACTGCAAAAGCAGTTCGACGCGCGCTTGAACGAGGAGCAAATCAAGGAAAGCCCGCAGAGCATCGGCAAGTTCGCCAAGCGCGCCAGCCAGGCGGCGCAAAAGGTGCAGATCGACGAGGCGGCCACCCGCCTGCTGATCGACCTGCAACTGATCGATGCGGGCTGGGAGGCTGACACCGTGCAGCTCAGCTATTCACGCGGTGCGCGGCCCGAGCGCGGCAAGAACCAGGCAATTGCCGAATGGCCCTCACCCGGAAAGCAGGCGGCCGACTACCTGCTGTTCGCGGGTATGACGCCCTTGGCCGCCGTCGAAGCCAAGCGCCAGAACGTCAACGTGCCTGGCAAGATTCCGCAGGCCGAGCGTTATGCGCGCGGCTTCGTCCAGCCTGAGGGCAGCCTGCCGGCCTGGGCGCTGGCCGGTCACAAAGGCCCCTGGCCGGATGGGCAGGGCGGACACTTCGAGCTGCCGTTCGTCTATTCCAGCAACGGCAGGCCGCAGGTGAAGCAATTGGCCGAGCTCAGCGGCACCTGGTTCAGGGACGCGCGCGCGCCGTCCAACATCGCGCGTTCCCTGCCGAGCTTTCATTCGCCGCAAGGCCTGCTCGACCAACTCAGCCGCGACCGCGAGCAGGCCGAGCAGACATTGAAGGCGGAAAGCTTCGACTACCTGCGTCTGCGTGACTATCAGAACAAGGCCATCGCGGCGGTCGAATCCGCGCTCGCGCAGGGACAGCAGCAATGCCTGCTGGCCATGGCCACCGGCACCGGCAAGACGCGCACGGTCATCGGCCTGATGTACCGGCTGCTCAAGGCCGAGCGCTTCCGCCGCATCCTGTTCCTGGTCGATCGCAACGCGCTCGGCACGCAGGCGCAGGATGCCTTCGACGAAGCCTTGCTCGAACAGAACCAACCGCTGTCCGCGATCTACAACATCGCCGAACTCGGCGACATGGCGGCGCAAGCGGAAACCCGCGTGCAGGTCGCCACCGTGCAGGCCATGGCGCGACGCCTGTTCGCCAGCGACGCTCCACCACCGGTCGATGCCTACGATTGCATCATCGTCGACGAAGCCCATCGCGGCTACGCGCTGGATCAGGAGATGACAGAAGGCGAGCTGGCAGTGCGCGACGCCGCGCAATATCTTTCCGCCTACCGTCGCGTGCTCGATTACTTCGACGCCGTGCGGGTAGGGCTTACTGCCACGCCCGCGCGCCACACCAGCGAAATCTTCGGCAAGCCGGTCTTCACCTATTCCTATCGCGAGGCGGTCGCCGACGACTGGCTGATCGACCACGAGCCGCCGATCCGCTACCAGACCCTGCTCAGCCAAAAGGGCATTCACTTCGACAAGGGTGAAAAGGTGGAGGCGCTCAATCTGACCACCGGCGATATCGAAACCGACGTGCTGGAAGACGAACTCGATTTCCAGGTCGAAAGCTTCAACCGCCGCGTCATCAATGAAGACTTCAACCGCGTCATCTGTGAGGCCCTCGCCAAGGAGCTGGACCCCTTCAGCGACGAGAAGACACTGATCTTCTGTGCCACCGATGCGCACGCGGACATGGTCAAGCGCTTGCTCGACGATGCCTTCAAGGCGCTTTACGACGACCAGTACAACGAAGCGGCCGTGCGCAAGATCACCGGCACCTCCGACAAGGTCGGCCAACTGATCCGCCGTTACAAGAACGAGCGTTATCCCAGCATCGCCATCACCGTGGACCTGCTCACCACCGGCATCGACGTGCCGCCGATCTGCCATTTGGTGTTCATGCGCCGTGTGCGCTCGCGCATCCTCTACGAGCAGATGATCGGCCGCGCCACCCGCCGCTGCGATGAGATCGGCAAGACCGTGTTCAAGATCTACGATCCGGTGGACATCTACGCCGCGCTGCAGAGCGTCAACACCATGCAGCCGCTGGTGAAAGACCCCCAGATCACCATGGAACAGCTGCTCGACGAGTTGAACAACCCGGACAGCTATAGCGCGCCCGGCACCCTGCAAGGCGGCAGCCACGCGCAGGACGTGCTCAACCAGCTCAACCAGAAGCTGATGCGCGTGCTGCGCAGCGCCGAGCACATGGCGGGCAGGCAGCCCGGGCTCAGGCAACGCTTGACTGACCTGGAACAGCAATGGGGCGTGCCACCGGCACAGCTGCACCAGCATTTGCATACGCTTGGGCCGCGAGACGCGGCGGATTTCATCAACCAGCGTGTCGGCCTGCTGGCGCAATTGGTGGACGTGCAGGCCCTGATGGGCAGTAGCCACAGGCCTATTCTTTCCGGGCACAAGGACAAACTCGCGATCCGCGAGCAGAGCTGGGGGGCATACTCAAAGCCCGAGGATTACCTAGAGAGCTTCGCCCATTTCGTGAGGCAACAGGTCAACCAATCCGCAGCACTCGCGGTGATCGTGACCCGCCCGCGCGATCTCACGCGTGAGCAGCTGCGCGAGGTCCGTTTGCTGCTGGACTCGCATGGTTACGGCGAGGCCACGCTGCAGGCCGCGTGGCGCAACAAGAGCAACCAGGCCATTGCCGCCAGCATCATCGGCTTCATTCGGCAGGCCGCCATCGGCGAAGCCCTGGTGCCCTTCGAACAGCGAGTCGCCAAGGCCATGCAGCGCATCCACAACCTAGTGGCCTGGACGCCGGTACAGCGCAAATGGCTGGATCGTCTCGCCGCCCAGCTCACGCATGAGGTCGTCGTCGACCGCACGTACATCAACAGCGCCTTCGCCCACGACGGCGGCGCCAAGCGGCTCGACAAGATGCTGGGGAACCAGCTGGACGTGGTCCTCACCGGGCTGGCCGACCATCTTTGGGACCACTCGGTTGCCTGATCCGATACCCGGCTGGCGCATAGGCAGGGGGATCACCATGACCTACAATCAGGCCGAATATCGGTCATCGGAGAACAGCATGAAACTGGCCACGCAAATCAGGCCCATCAGCTATTTGAAGGCGCATGCCTCGGAAATCGTGCGCGACTTGGCCCAGAGCGGCCCCTCGATGGTCATCACCCAGAGCGGCGAGGCCAAGGCCGTTCTGCAGGACATCCACAGCTATGAGCAGACGCAGGAGACGCTGGCTCTGCTCAAAGTCCTCGCCCTGGGCCAGCAGGAACTGGCTGAAGGCAAGGTGGTACCGCTCGCGGAAGGCATCGCCGGTATCAAGCGACGCGCCAAGGCAAGGAATCGGACGGCGAAGTGAAGTTTGCGGTTGTACTGACCGCCGGTGCCGAGCGCGATCTGGCCGATATTCACGACTTCGTCGGGCGGCAGGATGGCGGGGCTCGTGCAGATCGCCTGCTCGATGGCATCCAGGGCGTGCTGGAAAAGCTTGGCGACTTCCCGGAGCGCGGCGAATACACGCCGGAGCTGGTCGCCCTGGGCATCAAGCAATTCCGGCAGGTCCATCACAAGCCCTACCGGATGATCTATCAGCTCAGCCACGGCACGGTCGTCGTACTGCTGGTCGCCGACGGTCGACGCGACATGCAGACGCTGCTTCAGCGGCGTCTGTTGTCCTGATTCCCCCTGATTCCGAACCCACCTTGCTGCTGCCGTGACCCCATGACCCAAAACGACATCGTCCAGAAGCTCTGGAACCTCTGCGACGTGCTGCGCGACGACGGCATCAACTACAGCGACTACGTCACCGAGCTGGTGCTGCTGCTGTTCATCAAGATGGAGCACGAGAACAAGGCCAGCGGCATCCTCGCCGAGCACAAGCTGCCGGACTACGCGCGCTGGACCACGCTGGCGCCGATGAGCGGCCTCAACCTGCTCAACCATTACCGCGGCACCCTGCTCAAGCTCAGCCAGAGCACAGACCCGCTGATCGCCGCCATCTACGCCGACGCCCAAACCCGCCTCAAGGAAGCTCGTCACCTCGAGCAGTTAATAAAGAGCCTGGACAGCATCGACTGGTTCAGCGCCACCAAAGATGGCCTGGGCGACCTCTATGAAGGCCTGCTGGAAAAAAACGCCAGCGAAACCAAGAGCGGCGCCGGCCAGTACTTCACCCCGCGCCCGCTGATCGACAGCATCGTCGCACTGATCAAGCCCCAGCCCGGCGAAACCCTGCAGGATCCAGCCGCCGGCACAGCGGGCTTCCTAATCGCCGCCGACGCCTACATCAAGGCCAACACCAACAACCTCTACAACCTCAAGGCGCAGCAAATCGCCTTTCAGCGCAACCAGGCCTTCCTCGGCATGGAACTGGTCAGCGGCACCCGCCGCCTGGCGCTGATGAACTGCCTGCTGCACGGCATGGAAGGTGACGACGCCGGCGTCGTGCATCTGGGCAACACCCTGGGCAGCGCCGGCAGCGGCCTGCCGCGCAGCGACATCATCCTCAGCAACCCACCCTTCGGCACCGCTAAGGGCGGCGGCGGCCCCACGCGCGACGACCTCACCTACGCCACCAGCAACAAACAGCTGGCATTCCTGCAACACATCGTGCGGCACCTCAGAGACGGCGGCCGCGCCGCCGTCGTCATGCCGGACAACGTGTTGTTCGAGGCCGGAGTCGGCGCGGACATCCGCCGCGACCTGATGGACAAATGCCGCCTGCACACCCTGCTGCGCCTGCCCACCGGCATCTTCTACGCCCAGGGCGTCAAGACCAACGTGCTGTTCTTGGAAAAGATCGGCCAGGGCGCCACCGGCAGCACCCAGGAAGTCTGGGTCTATGACCTTCGCGCCAATGCACCGAAATTCGGCAAGCGCACGCCGCTGACGCGGCAGCATTTTGCAGAGTTTGAGGCCGCGTTTGGTGATGATCCGAAAGGCCGCAGTGCGCGTGCGGATCAGGGTGAGACGGGGCGGTTTCGCTGCTTCAGTCGTGAGGCGATTCAGGCGCGGGGCGATAGTTTGGATATCGCGTGGCTGAAGGATGATGACGCAGAGGATGCGGCGGATTTACCGGAGCCGGCGGTGTTGGCGCGGGATGCGATAGAGGAGCTTAACGGCGCTGTGGCGGAGTTGCAGGCGATTCTTTCGGAGCTTGGTGAGGATATGAAGGGTGTCTAATTTTCCGGCGGGCTGGATAGAAGTGACGCTCGAAGGCGTAGCGAATGTCATTCGCGGAATCACGTTTCCCAGCTCATCGAAGCGTCCAAATGAAGCCGTTGGCTTTACATGTTGTCTGCGCACATCCAACGTGCAGCGAGAAGTAGATTGGAACGACGTGTATTTCGTGCCGGACGAGTATGTGAAGCGTGACGATCAATTCTTGGCTGTCGGAGACATTCTGATGTCGATGGCCAACAGTTACGAGCTTGTGGGAAAGGTTGCTCGCGTAAACAAGCTTCCGATACGAGCAGCCTTTGGCGCATTCATCTCAGCTATTAGGCCGACTCACATATCTGATGGTCGCTATCTATTCCATCTCCTACGAACCGCAGACGTTCAGGCCGCTCTCCGCGCAGGCTCCAGTCAAACGACCAACATCGCCAATATTTCGGTCGGTCGTCTAAATACCATCAACGTTACTCTGGCGCCGCTAGCAGAACAGCAACGCATCGCCGACAAACTCGACACCGTGCTCGCCCGCGTGGACGCCTGCCGCGACCGTCTGGCCCGCGTCGCCCCGCTGCTCAAACGCTTTCGCCAATCCGTTCTCGCTGCTGCTACTTCCGGCGTACTTACCGACGATTGGCGAAGTAATGAGCGTGCTTGGTCTGAGTCACTTCTCGGTGACGTTCTTGTTGATAAGCCAAGGAACGGCTACTCGCCGAAGGCCGTTGGTTTTCCAACGCCAGTTCTGTCCTTGACGCTTTCGGCTACAACGTCCGGGCAGTTTAAAGCTGAACACTCCAAATACATTGATGAGGAAATCTCCTCCGAATCGCATTTGTGGCTAGAACCAGGCGACGTACTGATTCAGCGATCGAATTCGCTGGAATACGTTGGGATAAGTGCCATCTTTGATGGCGAACGGCGCCGCTTTATATATCCCGACCTGATGATGAAAGCTCGCGCAAACAAACTGCGAATCTCACCGCAGTTCTTGCACATAACACTTAGCGCCGATCGGTCGCGCCGGTACTTTCGTGAAAACGCGACAGGCACGGCCGGGAATATGCCGAAAATTAATCAGCAGGTTGTAATGTCGCTGCCGATATCGTTCCCAACAATCGAAGAGCAAACCGAAATCGTCCGCCGAGTCGAAACCCTCTTCGCCTACGCCGACCGCCTCGAAGCCCGCCTCGCCAAGGCCCAAACCGCCGTTGACCGACTGACCCCCGCGCTGCTGGCCAAGGCTTTCCGCGGCGAACTGGTGCCGCAGGACCCGGACGACGAACCCGCCGCCGAATTGCTCAAGCGCCTGGCCGCGCAGCGCGCCGCGTCGCCCGCCAAACCGCGCCGGCGTCGCGCCCGCGCCTGAGCGATCGGGCGCGCGCCCGGCTGGCAGCCGTTCGAGACTCAAGCCGCCTACGGGACCGACCCAATGGCCCACCACGCGAAGCACTTGCAGCAGCCCTTGGCCGGGAACGCACCGGAACCGAATGTAAGGGCATGTGGTGCTCGCCGCGTTGTCGATACCTTGACGGTTTTGGAGGGCGACACTTGCTTTGGGTGTGGGCAGGCAGGTTCTTGGAAAAGTTAGTAAATTGCTGTAATTATTGAAAATAATGATGCAAAGAATAGGAATCGACCTCGGCGGTACCAAGATCGAAGGCGTGGTCATGGCCGATGACGCGAGCGTGCTGGCGCGCCGTCGGGTGGCGACGCCCGGCGGCGACTACGCGGCGACTGTCCAGGCGGTTTGCGATCTGGTGGTGGCGTTGGAAACCGAGGTCGGTCTGCATGAGCTGCCGGTCGGCGCGGGCACGCCGGGCGCGCGTTCGCGCGTCGACGGTTTGATGAAGAACTGCAATTCGACCTGTCTCAACGGTCGGCCCTTGCTGGAGGATTTGCAGCGGGCGTTGGCGCCGCGCCCGGTGCGCATCGCCAATGATGCGGACTGTCTCGCCTTGTCCGAAGCGGTGGACGGTGCCGCCGCCGGTGCGGCTTGCGTGTTCGCGGCGATACTCGGCACCGGGGTCGGTGGCGGCATCGCCGTGAACCAGCATTTGCTCGCCGGCCCCAATGCGATCGCGGGGGAGTGGGGACACAACCCCTTGCCGTGGCCGCGCCCGGACTGGGGCGAAGTGCCGGGGCCACGCGGTTGGGACGGACGCTACGGTTCGATCGAGGGCTGGTGTTCCGGGCCAGGTCTGGCCGCTGACCATTGTCGAATCCACGGCGGGGAGCTGCGTGGTGAGGACATCGTCGCGCTGGCTGCGTCTGGCGACGAAAACGCCGAAGCCAGTCTGCAACGCTACGAGGATCGGCTGGCGCGCGCGCTGGCCAGCGTGATCAATCTGATTGATCCCGATGTGATCGTGCTCGGCGGCGGTCTGTCGCGGGTGCCGCGTCTGTACCAGAACGTGCCGCGGTTGTGGAAGGCCTGGGTGTTTTCGGATCGCGTGGACACTCGCTTGCTGCCCGCGAAATATGGCGACGCCAGCGGTGTGCGCGGTGCCGCCTGGCTGTGGCCGCCGGCTGCGCTCAGCGGCTCAGGCGGCGCCTGATCCCGGAATCGAGCGAGGCCATGAAGGTTTCGACGACTTCGGTTTCATCGTTGGCGAGTCCGAGATCCTGATTGATCTCGCGATGCGACATCGGCTGTGGCGACAGCTCGGCGCGCACGCCGAGCGTTTTGGCCTGCCGCACGAATTCTCCGGCCTGATCGCAGGGCCGGTCTTTGCGCTGGGTCGAGCAGACCGCGAGTATCGGCAGCGCGTCACGGCTCAGCACCTGGAGCGGCGAGGCCGCTTTCCAGTAGGCCGGATCGTCGCCGAAGGGCTGGTCGTAGAAGCGGTAGTGATCGGCTTGCATGATGGCGGTCATGTCGTAGGCGGCGCTGTCGAGCGCGACGCTGCCGAGCCAGCGTTTGGCGCCGTGCCGGTAGGCCTTGTCCGGGTCGGCGCTGAGCAGGCTGACGAGGTGCGCACCGGCGGAATGACCCATGAGGACGATGCGCTCGGGATCACCGCCCCAGGACGGCGCCGTGCGCTGCACGTAGGCGAGCGCGCGTGCCAGGTCCGCGGCCTGTTCCAGCGGCCCGGCGTCCGGCAGCAACCGGTTGTTGATGGAGACGAAGATGAAGCCTTTGGGCAGCCAGCGCGCGACCTTGTTCTCCACCACGGCGCGACTGCGTTTGTCGCCGATGCGCCAGGCGCCGCCGTGCACCATGAGAATCAGCGGCGCCTGCCGCGCGTCCTTCGGGCGATAGACGTCGAGCTGCTGCGCGGGGTCGCTGCCGTAGGCGAGGTCGACGAGCGTGTCCGCGTCCGCCGACTCCGCCATCGCTGCCGGCCGTGCGTGACAGGCGGGGAGTGTCGCTGCCAGCAGGATCGCGGGCGCCGCGTTCAGCAGACGGCACCAGACACTCATGTGGTTTCGTCACCGTCCAGCGTACCGTCCGCGTCGCGGTCCACGCCGATGCGTGCGCCGTCGCCCGGTGCCACGCAGGTGAACGTGGCGACATTGCCTTCGGTCACCGCCAGCGCCAGCAGCGCGTCCAGGCTCAGGACTTCGCCGCTCAGGGAATCCGGCAGGAAGCGGCTTTCGGCGTTCATGACGTAGCCCCGGGCCTGGCCGGCGAAGACCGCCTTGACCACGAGGTCGCATTCGGGACGTGGCGAGGTGACGGCCGCGCGCTCGGCGAGCAGGCGCGCGCGCGGCTCCAGCGCCGCGCTCGCTGCGGACAGACTCACCTGCTGCCCGACGATCGGCGCCAACTCGCTCGGGAAGGCCAGCACCAGGGCTTCGACCTGACGACGCGATAGATCGGTCGGAAACAGGAACAGCGGCGCCGACAGGAAGTCGTCGACCGAGCCGGCCGTACCGTCGTGCCCGAAACCGAAGCCGCGGATCTGCGGCCCCAGTTCCGGCGTTTCGCCGCTGAGCGCCTCGCTGGTCTTTCCGAAGCGGCCGACCTTTTGGTAGGCATTGCGCAGATGCGGAATCTTGAAGTCCTCGGCGATGCCCGGCCCTTCGGTGCTCTGCTGCGTGCTGGTGCCGAAGCGGCCGGCGAGTATGTCGAGCTGATGGCAGTCGTTGCAGGTGTTGCCGCCGTCCACGGTCTGCGTCATGTAGAACTCCAGACCGGCCGCCTGGTCGGGCGTGAGGCTGTTGTCGAGATTCGCCAGCGGATTCGGCGGATAGCGCAGGCCCAGCGCGAAATGGGCGAAGGCGTCCATCTGCGCCTCGTCCGGTTCACCGTCACGACCCAGCAGCGTGACGAAGGCCACCGTGAAGTCCTCGAAGGCCTGCTCCTCTACGGTTTCGTCGGCGTCGCGGCTCACGCCGGTACGGTCGCCGCGCCAGTGCATCGGCCCGTTGCCGGCGAGGCCGCGCAGACTTTGCGTGGTCATCGGCCCCTTCATCGGGTGAAAGCTGGGTTGGCGTGCGAAACGGTTGGAGGCCGGGTTGTACTCGTTCGGCGACAGCGCGACGCTGCCCTCCGGTTCACCCAGGTCCCAGGCCAGGTGGTCCATGTCACCAAAGATGTGGCAGCCGCCGCAGGCGGAATCGCCGCGGCTGGAGGTCAGACGTGCGTCATACAACATGGCGCGTCCGTCCGTGACCGTGGCCGGTTCCGGGTTCGGTGCGCGCGCGTGCGCGATCTCGCGGCGCTCGGCGATGTCCACCACGGATACGCCGTTGTCGAAGCGCGTGGCGGCGTAGAGTCGGCCACGCGCCTCGTCCAGCACGATGCCGGCCGGACCGCCGGCGGACAGGAGAATCAGATCGTCCGCACCGCGTTGGAAACTGTCGTCGACCAGAGCATCGGCGTCGAATACGCCCAGGGCCTGCGAACCGTAGGCGGCCACGTAGACCGCGGCGCCGTCGGCGGTAAAGGCCAGCGACACCGGCATCGCCAGGCTCAGCTCGCGTTCCGCCTCGGTGCCCAGGGCCTGGTCGTAGCTGGCGATGTGCTTGTTGAGGTGGCGCTGCCGCACGCTGCCGTCGTTCGGATCGAGGATCGCGATGCGGCTTTCGGCGAAATGCCCGTTGAGCGTGGTGGAGACGCTGCCGCTGCCTTCGAAGCGCACCAGATTGCGTGCTTCGAGCTGCGCGACGAACAGTTCATCACTGCCGGGGCGCACCACCATGTCGAACAGGGTGGTGCCGACGCCCGGATAGCTGGCGCTCACACGGGGTGTCGTGGCGGCGGCGTCGATCGCGAACACGTCCAGGTCGGGCAGCTCGAAATGCACGCTGGCGCTCCAGTCCTTCGGTTCGGCGCCGGTCTTGGGGTCGCCGCCATCCATCCAGGCAGTGCCGTCGAACTGCACGATCAGGCCGGTATCGGGCTGCTCCACGCCGTCGGCACTGGTCTGCGGCCCGGACTTGTCCAGGCCGCCATCGGCGATGTCGGGTGCCAGCACCGTGGTTCGGTTGCCCGAGTAGAAGATGCCGGCGTACACCGTGGCGCCGTCGGCGCTGACGGCCAGCGGACGCGGCACGTCTCCGAACAGATTGAGGATGGCCATCGGCTCGCCGGCATCGACGCCGGGCGCCGCGGCGTCGAACACCCAGACGTCGGCGCGGCCGATGCCGGGTTCGGTGGATTGTGGATCGAACGGCGCGTTCTGCCCGCGATGGGCGGCGGTGATGAAGGCGCGCTTGGATTCACCGCCGGCAAACACGATGTCGCGCGGTTCGTCGCCCACCCACAGCGTCTGGCGCACGCGCGCCGGGGTACTCGCGAGATCGACGATGCTGATGCTGTCCGAGAGCTGGTTGACGACCCAGGCTTCGCCGTCGTCGCGCAGCGCCACCGCCACCGGTTCCAGACCGACCGGAATCGATGCGAGCGGAAGCGGCGTTGCTCCCGATACGTCGAACACTTCGAGACGATTGTCCGGAGTGTTGACGGCGTACAGCCTCAGACCGTCGGATGACAGCGCCAGGGGCCGTACCGGTCCGCTTTCGAAATGGGTGAAGCCGGTGCTCTTGAGGACCGGATCGTCGGAAAAGTCGGTGTCCTGCGGGGGATCGGTATCGTCACCCGCTGGCGTTCCGCCACCACCACCACCGCAGCCGGTCATGGCCAAGCACAACAACCCGAGCGCTAATAGTCTGTGGCGCAGCATTGAGTCGGATTTCATCGATGATCTCCCCGTCGCGACCGGTATTGCCGGTGCAAACTTCCGATAGTCCCGATGAGCTCGGGTCGTCAATCAAGCGCAACGTCGCCCGGGCGCGATCTGTTGACCATGTTGCGCTGAACTTCATGTAAGAATTTGCAATTCCGCGCTGGCGAGCACGTGATGCAGGGGGATACCGTTTTGGATGAGGCGCTGCCGTTGCAACCGGCGCTGCTGGCGCTGGCGGGTCTGCCGGGTGCCGGCAAGACCACGCTGGCGCGCGCGCTCGCGGCGCGATGCGCCTGGCCGGTCCTGAATCTGGACGAGATTCGCGCCGCGATGTTTGCGGACGGCGGATTCAGCGAGATCGAAAATGCGGCGGCGCAGGCCGGCCTGTGGTCGGCGCTGCGTGCCTATGCACAGCAAGGCCGGCCGGTGATCGTCGATGCAATGCGCTTTGCGGATGCCGGCCAGCGTCAGCAGTTCCGTGGGCTCGGCATGGCGTTCGGCCTGCGGTCTCGATTGGTGCTGCTGGACTGCGCCCTGGTCGAGGCCTTGCGGCGCCTCGGTCCCAGGGCCGGGGCCGGGCGGGAGCCCCGTGTCGTGCGCCAAGTCGCTGCGCACTTCGCCCCGCCCGACGAAAGCATGCTGATACTTGATGCACGACTGCCCACGGAATCACTCGTCGAGCGGGTACTCGACAGTCTTCGCGAGGCTTGAGTCGTGCTGGCGAACCCGCTGAATCAGCGCCGCACGCCGACGCGGCCCAGTGCGCCGCTGACGGCCGGGGCGACGCTCGTGCGCACTCCGGCCGGTCGCATCGCGTTGACGCCGGCCATCGCAGGTTCCTCGGTGTCCGGTGGCTGCGGCGCGGGCACGTAGTAGACCGGATAGTAGTAGTACGCCGTGGGGCCGTAGTACGCGTACGGATACGGGAACGGATCGTAGGCGTAGGCGTATTGAACGTCGTTGTGCTCGGCCCAGAGGTAGATGTCGTCGACTTCGACGGTCGGGTAGGGGTATTCGAATTCGCCGACCTTGCGCGTTTCGACGCCACTGAGGCTGCCCACCACGGTGATTTCCCGGCCGGGCGCATAGACCTTGGGGTCACGGTAGCCTGGGTAGCAAGCCAGGAAACGGCCCTGGTCCTGATCGCGCGAGGTGGGGCGCGCATTGGCATTCAGTGGCTTGCTCAGAACTTCGAAGCAGGTCTCGCTGCTGTCGTTCTGCATCGACAGGATCATGCCGCCCCAGCGTACGGGCTGGCCGGGCGCGGAGGAGACCGCCTGTTGTGGCGTCAGGCCCGAATACTCGCCGCGCAAGGCCTTGGGCGGCGCACAGGCGCACAGCGTCAGTATCAGCGGAACGGTGAAAAAGCGCGTTTGGATCATCGACATGTTCGACCTCATGGTCTGAGCGGCTATGCGTCCGGCGGTTCAAGGCGGCTTGTCGTGCCGCGCCACCGGATCTCCCTGCATCAAGCCACTACAACGACACCATGGAACCCGCGTTGACAGCGCCCCCCGACCGGTCAGATCTGCATCGGTTTGTTGTCGACGTAGTTGAGGATTCCGCGGACCAGGCGATAAATCCACCAGATCGTCACCGCGAACAGAATCAGGAAGCCGACGAAGATCAGGGTGGTGATGCCGCCGATGACCACCCAAAGCAGGCTCCACCAGAACGTGCGGATCATCCAGCGATGGTGCGAACGCGCGAATTCGCTGGTGACTTCGTTGACCCGAATGTGGTTGATGATGATGCCGACAATGGCCGTGAGCCCGGTGAACGAGCCCAGCACATGCAGGACATAGGCGATCATCACGCCCTGTTTTTCGTTCTCCGGAATCCCCGTTTCGCTGACTGCTTCCATTTCCCCATCCCCTTTGTTTTGAGTGCAACGATACCGATCAATGCCGAATCTTCGGCATGCGCGCGCGCCCTGGTCAAGCTGGGGCGGCCTTCGCGCAAGGTATTTCCCAAAAACAAAGGCGGCCGGTGGCCGCCTTTGTCCTGCCGTATCAGGCGGATGCCCGATGAGACGATCAAGCCTCGAGTTCAGCCCTTGTAGGCCTCGATCGACTTGACGATCTCGCCCTTGGCCGCCGCCGCGTCGCGCCAGCCCGAAACCTTGACCCACTTGCCGTCTTCGAGATCCTTGTAGCGCTCGTAGAAGTGCTTGATCTCATTGAGCTTGCGCGCCGGCACGTCGGCCAGGTCCTTGATGTCCGCGTAGTACTTGGTGGAGACCTTGTCGGTCGGGACCGCCAGAATCTTGGCGTCGAGGCCGCTTTCGTCCTCGGTGTCCAGTACGGCGACCGCACGGCATTTGATGACGCTGCCGGGCACGATCGGGTGCGGGGTCATCACCAGCACGTCGACCGGATCGCCATCGTCGTACAGGGTCTTGGGCACGAAACCGTAGTTCGCCGGGTAGCTCATCGCCACGTTCATGAAGCGGTCGACCGACAGCAGGCCGGTTTCCTTGTCCACTTCGTACTTGACCGGCGGGCCGTAGGCCGTGATCTCGATGACAACGTTGAATTCTTCGGGCGCCTTGCTGCCCGGGCCGAGTGCTTCGAATCCCATGCGGATGATCCCTCTGCTGTGCGTGCGTTGGTGTTTGGCCGGCTAGGATACTGAATCCGCCGCTACCGCTGCATCAGGCGGCCGGCGTCCGATGGCCGCATTGACGCCGTCCCGTGGCTCCGGGTACCGTTCAGCCTGCCTTTGCGCTGGATGAGGCATCGAAATTCGGTCTGCTTGGACCGTCCGCGCCAGATCGGCGCTCGAAATTCATACGACCTAGAAGAACATGAGCATGCGCATCGTACTGCTGGGCGCGCCCGGCTCCGGAAAAGGCACGCAGGGCGAGAAGCTGGTGGACCATTTCGGGATTCCAAAGATTTCCACGGGCGACGCGCTGCGCGCCGCCGTCAAGGCCGGCACCGAGCTGGGCCTCAAGGCCAAGGCCGCAATGGATGCGGGGCAGCTGGTCGACAATTCGATCGTCAACGGCATCGTCAAGGAGCGTTTAGGCGAGCCCGATGCTCGCAAGGGCTTCATTCTGGACGGCTTTCCGCGAAACGCGGCGCAGGCTGACACGCTGGCGGAGATGCTGGCGGACCTCGGCCAGCCGTCGGTCGACAAGGCGGTACATCTCAAGGTGGATGACGAGGAGATCGTGCGTCGCCTGCTCGACCGGGCCGAGAAGGAAGGTCGCGCCGACGACAAGGAAGAGGTGATTCGTCACCGCATCGACGTCTACAACGCCGAAACCGCGCCGCTGCTGGACTTCTACGGCCAGCAGGGCAAGGTCGTGGCGGTCGAGGGAATCGGTACGGTCGACGAGATTTTCGGGCGCATCCTCAAGTCGCTGGGCGCCTGAGACGGTTCCCGCACACATGCTGACGCCGGCGGACCCCTGCGGGCCCGCCGGCGTTTTTCAGTGCGGCGACGGCAAGGCCTGTAGCAGCGCGCCGCCGATCAGTTCCCGGCGCCAGCCCCGCAGCGGTGCGATATCCGCCGACTCCCCCGCATGCAGCAGGGCTTCCAGGTCGGAGCGCCGCGCCAGCAGGCTGGGCGGCACCGCCAGCGCCTGCGCGCGTTCACGCACGACCGCCTGCAGGGACTGCAGCGCGGACTTGTAGGCCGCATCGGGGCGCTCGTCCGCCACCAAGGGCTGATCGCTTCGGGCGGCGCCAGCCAGCACCTCCAGCAACACGGCACCGTGGCGCTCGCGCGTCGACGCCGGCAGGTCGCTGATCGCGGCCAGATCATCGAGGCTGTCCGGCGCGCGAACCGCCAGCGCGTACAGCGCGTCGTCGGACAGCATCCAGCGTCTCGGCCGGTTGCGCTCCACGGCGCGCCGCTCGCGCCAGGCGGCCAGCGCAGCGGCGCGGTGCTGCGCCACCGGGGCCAGCCGGGCGAGTCCGCGCAGGCGCTTCCAGGCATCCTCGGGCTCGGTGCGATACATCGCCGGGTCGGTGAGGGCGGCGCAGTCGGCTTCCAGCCATTCGGTGCGGCCAGTGCTGTCGAGGCGGCGCAGCAGTTCCGGGTAGATCACCGCGAGATGACGCACATCGTCAGCGGCGTATTCGATGGCCGGCTGCGGGATCGGCCGCTTCGCCCAGTTGGTGCGCGAAAGGCTCTTGTCGACCTCGATGTTCAGCATCGCCTTGACCAGCCCGGCATAGCCGATCTGGTCGCCGATGCCGAGGATCGTCGCGGCCACCTGGGTATCGAACAGCGGTCGTGGGCAGTCGCCCGAAAGCTCGGCGAAGATTTCGTAGTCCTGACTGGCGGAGTGCAGCACCTTGACGATGCGCTCGTCGGCCAGCAGCGGCCACAGCGGTGCGAGGTCCACGGCCAGCGTGTCGATGCAGGCGGCGGTTTCGCCATCACCGATCTGCACCAGACACAGCCTGGCGTGATAGGTGTCCTCGCGGACGAATTCGGTATCCACCGCCAGCCAGTCGCGCGTCTTCCAGACGGCGATGGCGCTTTCGAGCGCGGCGGGGGTGTCGATGATCAGGGTGGGTACGGCAATCGATACGGTCATGAACGGTAGAATACCGCCTCCCGCACCCACGACAGAGATCGATAACCTCCATGCTAGCCCGTGTCGCCTGGATCACGGCGCAACTGATGCGCTTCAAGGCCGGTCCCCAGGACTTCGTCTATGCCCGTGGTCTGAGTCTGCCGATCGCGCTGTTCGCGGCGTTCGTCAACTTCCTGCAGCTGAGCATCACCACGCCCACCGGCGTGGCGGTGGTCGAATCGGTGGTGGTGGTGTTGGTCACGATCGCATTCACCCAGTTCGTGCTGCAGTTCAAGCGGTTCACCAGCCGTGCCCAGCAGACCGTGAACAGCCTGCTGTGCACGGACATCGTGTTCAAGTTGCTGCTGCTGCCGGTGCTGTTCTGGATCGGTCCGGACGTGCTGCGCCAGTTCTCCGAAAATCCGCAGATGCTGGAACAGGGGCAGGTGCCCGGCGCGCCGATGATGGTGCTGTTCGCGCTGTCGCTGTGGAATCTGGCGGTGTCGGCGCACATCTACCGCTGCGCGCTGGAAATCGGAATCTTCATGGGCGTGGGCATCACGCTGGCCGGCACCTTCATGCTGTACAGCCTGCTCGGCGCGGTCGCGCAGATGTTGGGACTGGGGGCGAGCAGCCCCTGATGCACCTTCACATCCTCGGAATCTGCGGCACCTTCATGGCCGGCATCGCGGCGCTGGCGCGCGAGGCCGGGCATCGCGTGACCGGATCGGATGCCAATGCCTGGCCACCGATGTCCACCCAGCTCGAGGCGCAAGGCATCGAGCTGATGTCGGGCTATGCGCCCGAGCACCTGCAACCGGCTCCGGATGTGGTGGTGGTGGGCAACGTCATCACGCGCGGCAATCCGGCGATCGAATACGTGCTGGATCAGGGACTGCCATACGTCTCCGGTCCGCAGTGGCTGGCCGAACACGTGCTGGCCGGCCGCCATGTGCTGGCCGTGGCCGGCACCCACGGCAAGACCACGACATCCAGCCTGCTGGCCTGGCTGCTGGAGGACGCTGGCCTGGAGCCGGGCTTTCTGATCGGCGGGGTGCCGATGAACTTCGGCATTTCGGCGCGGCTCGGCGCCGGAAAATACTTCGTCGTGGAAGCGGACGAGTACGACACCGCGTTCTTCGACAAGCGCAGCAAGTTCGTGCACTACCGTCCGCGCACCTGTGTGCTCAACAATCTCGAATACGATCACGCCGACATCTTTCCGGACCTCGCCAGCATCGAACGCCAGTTCCACCACCTGATTCGCACCGTGCCGCGCAGCGGGCGACTGATCATCAATGGCGCGGACGCCAATCTCGCGCGCGTGCTGCAGATGGGCTGCTGGAGCGAGACCGAGTATTTCGACACCGCGTCCGGATGGCACGCGACCGCGCGGGACGGCGGCTTCGAACTGTTTCAGGGCGAACAGAACCATGGTGCGGTGACGACGCCGATGGCCGGACTGCACAATCGCAGCAATGCGCTGGCGGCGATCGCGGCGGCCGCGCATGTCGGCGTCCCGCCGCGCCAGTCGGCCGACGCGCTGAGCCGGTTCCGCAACACCCGCCGGCGGCTGGAACTGCGTGGCCAGGTCCGCGGCGTGCAGGTGTTCGACGATTTCGCGCACCACCCCACGGCGATCCGCGTGACCGTCGACGCCCTGCTCCGGCAGGCCGGCGGGCGAGTGCTGGCCGTGCTCGAGCCGCGCTCCAATACCATGCGTCTGGGTTCGCACCAGGCCGAACTTTCCGATTCACTGAGCCAGGCCGACGCCTGTTTCGTCTACGCCCGACCGGACCTGAAATGGAACGCGCAGGCGGCGCTGGCTTCGCTGGCGGACAAGCTGCACGTGGCCGCTACGCTGGACCAACTCGTTGCGGCCGTCGTGCACGAAGCGCGCCCGACAGACCGCATACTCGTCATGAGCAACGGCGATTTCGGTGGTGTGCATCAAAAGCTGCTCGACGCCCTTTCGACTTCAGGACAGACATGAGCCAACTTCCCCAACGGCAAGCCCTGCCGGACCGCGCCGAACTCGAACGCCGCCTCGGCGCCGTGCTCGACGCCGCGCGCAAGGGCGGCGCCACCGCCGCCGACGCCGGTGTATCGGTCAGCCGCGCGCTGACCGTGAACGTGCGCAATGCCGAGGTCGAATCGGTGGAGTTCCAGCGTGACCGCGACCTGTCGCTGACGGTGCATGTCGGCCAGCGCAGCGGTTCTGCCAGCACCAGCGATTTCTCCGATGCCGGCCTCGCCTCCACGGTCGACGCTGCGCTGGCGATTGCGCGCGCCTCCGGCGAGGACCCGTACTCGGGGCTCGCCGATGCCGAACTGATGGCCACGGAATTTCCGGATCTGGATCTGTTCCATCCCTGGGACATCGCGCCGGAGCAGGCCATAGAAATTGCCAGCGAATGCGAAGCCGCGGCCCGCGCCGTCGACGCACGCATCACGCGCAGCGAGGGTGCCGGCGTCGATACGCGCGAATCCGTGCAGATCTACGGCAACACCCATGGCTTCATCGGCGAACGACGCGGCACGTCCCACCAGATGAGTTGTTCGGTGATCGCCGAGGCCGACGGCATGATGCAGCGCGACTACTGGTACAGCGCTGGCCGCGTGCCCGACAAGCTCGATAGCGCGGAGTCGATCGGGCGCCGCGCCGGCGAACGCACGGTGTCGCGGCTCGGTGCCAAGTCGCTCTCCACGCGCGAGGCGCCGGTGTTGTTCGTGCCGGAGCAGGCACGTGGCCTGTTCGGGCATTTCACGTCCGGCATTTCCGGCAGTGCCCTGTACCGCAAGACCAGCTTCCTGCTCGACAAGCTTGGCGAGCAGGTGTTCTCACCGATCGTGAACCTCTCGCAGCGTCCGTTCATCAAGGCCGGTCCCAGCAGCGCTGCCTTCGACCAGGAAGGCGTCGCCACGCGTGAGCGAGAGCTGATCGAAAACGGCGTGATCCAGGGCTGGCTGCTGTCCAGCTACTCCGCGCGACGCCTGGGCTTGCAGACCACCGGCAACGCCGGCGGCACCTACAATCTGCTGGCGAAGCCCGGCGAACAGGACTTCAAGGCCCTGCTGCGCGACATGGGCGAAGGCTTCGTCGTGACCGAACTGATGGGGCAGGGCGTGAACCTCGTCACCGGCGACTATTCGCGCGGTGCCGCCGGATTCTGGGTCGAGAACGGCGAAATCGCCTTCCCGGTCCGCGAAGTCACGATCGCCGGCAATCTGCTCGACATGTTCGCCGGCATCGCCGCGATCGGCAGCGACGTCGATACCCGCGGCGGCATTCAGACCGGGTCCGTATTAATCGACAGGATGACGATCGCCGGAGGCTGATGGTCCTTCAGAAGCCGCCGGTCACCCTCAGCCGAACACCGCCGAAGTCTGTCGGCTGACGGCGGCAAGTCGGCCGTCCGGCAACCACAGGCGGGCGTCCGCCTGGGTATAGCCATCGGCCGCGCCTTGCGTCTGCACTTCGTAGAACCACCAGCCGTCCGGCGGCACGGCTTCGCCCGGCGTCACCAGATCAACAGCCCAGCTCAACGAGCTGGCCGGCGCGGGCTTGCTCAGCATCGGCAGGACGCCGGCGGGCCAGGCGTCCAGCAGGCCGATCATCCAGACGTCGCTCCAGTGTGCGGCTAGCTCCCGAAATTTCAGCCAGCCGCTGAAGTCCGGCTCCTTCGCGCCTGAGAGCGGTAAGTTGCCGCTGGCCCAGCGCATGTCGAAGTGCTGCAGGAAGGTAGGCACCACACCGGGAATATATGGGGTGGACCGCAGCTGCTCGGGTGCCATGACTTCCGGACGTGGCACGCCGGGGATGTGGATCGTTGAGACTCTGGGCGCGCCGAAACTGGCAGTGGCGGTGGCGCAGACCAAGCCAGCCTGGACCAGGCGAGCACTCATCAGCGTGACGGAACCACCGACGCGCAGGGTCTCAACGCACAGCTGGGCTTCCTGTGGCGCAGCCGGTGCCACGAAGGTGACCTGAACGGAGCGCAGCAGGCGCTCGGTGTCAACATGGCTTCGCATACCTTGGAGCATCAGCGCGGCCACCAATCCACCGTAGGTGGCGCGGCCCTGCGCCCAGTCGGCAGTGAGTTGGATGGACTGCTTCGGGACAGCCGATATCGGTTCGAGGAAGGCAGAAAATGGCGTCAAGACCGACACTCCGCGGAAAGGTTTGCGGCGATTATCCCGCCGGGGAGCCGGTTGCGTTCGGGTTTTTTCGTGCGTGCCTGCCCGGACCTCGATCTGTCGAAACGCAGCACCGGCAATGTGCGTCAATGATCAGCCCACGCCTGATCGTGGTGCGGACCAGCGGCTCAGTCTGAGCGAGGCCGGTAAGGCGCACTTCCGGCGCCTGGGCGTGATCGCGCAAAGCCATGTCGCGGACTACGAGCTTGCGATTTCGGGAGACGGTGGCGGAATTCTGGTCGCCACCGATGATGCTTCCGCTGGCGGCACGGTGTTCGAGCGTGCCAATCGCCTCAGTCCGTAGCGGCGTTCACGACCGCCACTGCACGAACTGATCGAGCGGCAGCCGGCGCGAGCGCAGGCGATTGACCGGCGCGTCCGGGTCGGCATGACCGATCGCCATGCCGCAGAACAGCATCCATTCCTCGGGCGGCGAGAGCTGGGCGGCGACTTCGCGGTGGTAGACCGACCAGCACTCCTGCGCGCAGCTGTCGAGTCCGCGTTCGCGCAGGAGCAGCATCACGGTTTGCAGGTACATGCCCAGGTCCGACCATTGCGGCGGCCCCATGCCGCGATCGACGTAGCAGAACAGGGCGACCGGGGCGCCAAAGAAGCGGTAGTTGTTGGCGAACTGTTGCAGACGGCCGGCCTTGTCCGCGCGTGCGATGCCGAGTTCGGCGTACATCGCCTCGCCCACGGCGTAACGCTCGCTGCGGTACGGCTCGCCGAGCGGTGAGGGATAGACCTCGTAGTCCAATGGCACGTCGGGTGTCGGACGCGTGTTCAACCGCCGCTGCATCGCGTCCTTGAGGCGTGACAGTGCATCGCCGCTGAGCACGTACAGGCGCCAGGGCTGGAGGTTGCCGCCTGAGGGTGCGCGGGCGGCGCGCTCCAGTACCTCGCGCAACATTCCGAGGTCCACAGGCTGGTCCAGAAAGGCGCGCACGCTGCGCCGGCTGTCGACGGCTTCGCTGACGTTCATTGACGATGCTCCAGGATGTTCAGTCAAGCGTTTCGAGCCGGCCGCGCCGCTGTGCCAGCTCGCAGAAGAAGTCCACGTATTGCGCGTGTCCACCGGGAAAGATTGCATCCAGCTTCAGAGGATCTTCCGGATCACTGATGCCTTGCAGGGCCGGCCACGGAAACCGGTCGGGATCGGTGTCGCGATTGCGGAGCAGCGCAGCGTCAATACCCGGACGGCGCACTTCGCCGCAACTGCTGTCGATGTAGATCACGGTGTTGTCGGTGTCGAAGCGATCGCCCAATTGCTGGACCAGCGTGAGGAATCCGCGATCGCTGCCGCCGCGCAAATGCTCGGTGCGTCCGGCGAGTACCTGAGCGTGGGAGCTGACGGTATCGCCCACGCCGACGATGCGCGGCATGGACGCCGGATCGAAGTGATCCTGTGCGAGCTTGAGCAGCGCGACAGGGTCACGGGGCGCCTGTCGGGCGTTGAAGTGTTCGCCCAGCGGGTAGCGGCCGGTGTGCTGTCGGTAGTAATGGTTGAGGATCACCAGCACGCCGACTTCCTTGATCGCGCCCTTGAGCATGAACTGGAAGTCGGTGGTGCCGGCATCGTCGCCGTCGCTGTACTTGACGCGTTCCTGGCCATCGTCGCCGCGCCCGAGGTTGGGGGCGTAGTGCACGAAGAAGGAATCTCGCAACCCGGCCTCCGTCGCCTGCAGCAGCAGTTCGCTCATGAAACCGGCCGTGGCTTCCTGTGTCTGCCGGTAGAGACCCGGTCTGTCCGCAAAGTGGTGATAGAGGCCGTTGATGTTGGCGGTTGGCGAGGCCAGGTTGTCGAGGACGCAGGAGCCGACCAAGGCTTCGATTTCGTTGGTCGGCAACGCGTAGGGCGCCTTGCCCAGCAAGGTCCGCAGGAACTGTTCGGTCTTGTGCGGCACGGCGCGCAGGAAATCCAGTTCGGCCTCGCTGACGCCGGGATGCGAGACATGGCCGTAACGGTTCTGCAGTTGCACGCCGCCGGCGGCGAGGCCGGGCAGGTAGAAACCCTGTTCACGCGGATGTTCGGGCGGATCGAAGGCCTGCTCGACGATGCCGTTGACGCCGCGTTTGCCGATGTGCTCGCCATTGGTCAATACGTAGAAGTGGCCGGCGAGCGTCTGTGTGGCCTCGACATAGCGACGCTCGATGCGACGCGTCAGCGGATCGCGGACGAGGCTCATGCAGACCCCGTCGAGGTCCTGGATGATCAGCAGGTTTTCGGTGGCGGCGAGCGATTCGAGCAGGCCGGCGTGATCGAGTGAATAGGCTTCGGTCTTGTGGCGCATGCTGCGTATGGTAACGCTGGGCGGGCGGTGCTTGAGATCGCGAAAGGCGTTTGGGTTCGCGCATAGACGCAAGGAAAGGCAATAGCTCGCCGGTAGGGTGGGCAAAGGCCGTAGGCCGTGCCCACGCGGAGGTGTCTGTTTGGCCATTTTGTGGGCACGCTGCGCTTTGCCCACCCTACCTACGAGTCGTTCTTTGCGCCTTTGCGCGAGACCCGTTGTCAGGCTTCGAGTTGCTCCGAAACCTCCAGCCACTGTTCCTCGACCTCGCCGAGCTGTTTGCCGAGCGCACCCTGTTCCTGAACCAGCTTGGACAGGCGGTCGCGCTGCGCGTCTTCGTACAGCGCGGGATCGGCGAGCGCCGACTCGATTTCGGCGAGCCGCTTGGACAGCTTCTGCATGTCCTGGTCGAGCTTGCGTTGTCGATCGCGCAGGGGTTTGGCTTCCTGACGTCGTTCGGCGGCGCTGCGACGCTGGTCGCGCGCGGACGGACCGCTGTCTTCGGCGGCGTTGCTGTCGGGCGCGCGATGGCGACTCACCAGCCATCGCGCGTAGTCGTCGAGATCGCCGTCGAAATCCTGGCAGCGTCCGTCGGCCACCAGCCACAGCTTGTCGCAGGCGGTGGACAGCAGGTGACGATCGTGCGACACCAGAATCACCGCGCCTGCGTAGGCCTGCAAGGCCAGCTCCAGGGCGTGGCGCATGTCCAGGTCCAGATGGTTGGTCGGCTCGTCCAGCAGCAGCAGATTGGGTTTGCGGTAGACCACCAGGGCCAGCGCCAGCCGCGCCTTTTCGCCGCCGGAGAACGGGGCGATCGCTTCCAGTGCGCGATCGCCGCGAAAGTTGAAGCCGCCCAGAAAATCGCGCAGCGCCTGCTCGCTGGCTGCCGGGTCCAGACGTTTGAGGTGCAGGATCGCGGACGCGGCCGGGTCGAGCTGTTCCAGCTGGTGCTGCGCGAAGTAGCCGATCTTCAGATAGGGGTCGCGTTTGAGTTCGCCGCCCTGCGCTGCCAGTTCGCCGGCCAGGGTGCGCACCAGCGTGGACTTGCCGGCGCCGTTGGGTCCGAGCAGGCCGATGCGGTCGCCCGGCTGGATCGAACGCTTGATGCCGCCGAGGATGGGCTTGTCGGCGTAGCCGGCGCGCACGCCGTCGAGCTGGATCATCGGCGAGGGTAGCCGTTCCGGCGTCGGAAACTCGAAGCTGAATTCGGAGTCCAGATGCGCCGGCGCGGCCAGCGTCATCTTCTCGATCATCTTGATGCGGGCCTGCGCTTGGCGGGCCTTGGTGGCCTGGGCACGAAAGCGGTCGACGAAGGATTGCAGGTGCGCCATGCGGCGCGACTGCTGCTCGTAGGCGGCGCCCTGCTGCGCCAGTTTCTCTGCGCGCAGGCGTTCGAACTGCGAGTAGTTGCCGCTGTAGAGTACGGCGCCGCCGCCTTCCAGGTGCAGGGTGTGCGAGCACACCGCGTCCAGGAATTCACGGTCGTGCGAGATCAGCAGCAGCGTGCCGGGATAGTGGATCAGCCAGTCCTGCAACCAGATCACGGCATCGAGGTCGAGGTGGTTGGTGGGCTCGTCGAGCAGCAGCAGTTCGGAGCGGCACATCAGCGCCCGGGCCAGATTGAGGCGCATGCGCCAGCCGCCGGAGAAGTCGGCGACCGCTTGTTCCTGTTCGCCGCCGGAAAAGCCCAGGCCATGCAGCAGCTTGCCGGCGCGGGCGCGGGCGGCGTAACCGCCGATGGCGTTGAGCCGGTCGTGGCAGTGGGCGATGGCATTGATGTCGTGGCCGGCTTCCGCCTCGGCGAGAGTGCGTTCGAGCATGCGCAGTTCGGCATCGCCATCCAGCACATAGTCGATGGCCGGCAGCGGCAGCGCCGGCGTTTCCTGCGCGACCGATGCGATCTCGATGTTTTTCGGCAGCGAGACCTCCCCGCGATCGGTGGCGAGCTGTCCCAGCACCAGCGCGAACAGGCTGGATTTTCCGGTGCCGTTTCTGCCGACTACACCGAGCTTCCAGCCGGGATAGATCGTCAGTGAGACGTCGTCGAGCAGCTTGCGCGGGCCGCGGCGCAAGGCGACGTTGGTGAAATTGAGCATGCGCGCAGTGTAGTGCCAGACGCGGCCGTCGTACGTGTATGGCTGCGATCCCGGTACTTCCCACGTCGCGCACCCCCGGTAAACCGCCGGCTCGAATGTGACTCCCGCAGGACGAAAATCCGGAAGCTGGCGCAATCAACCTGCTGAAACAATCTCTGCGTGGTGCGTCCGCCCTACTGGACGTGTCGCTCGTCCGCGGGTGGCGGCTGATACTGATACACCCAGGTCTCGGTCAGCGGCTGATCGCCGAGCTTGAGGTAGACGCGCAGATCGATCGGCTCCATGGAATCGTCCGGTACCAGATCGAACATCGCGCGCCGGCCGCGAATCTCGTGCAGCGGCCGCGCGGAAGTGATCTCGATGCGTCCGCGCGAGGCGGTGATCACCGGCACGACCTTGGCATCCGGGCCGATCATGTCGAGCACGCCGCCGGAAAAGTCGATTGCGAAGCGCCAGGAGAAGTACTTGCGCGGCTGGCCGACGACGCCGCCGATGCCGGTGCGTGTGGCCTGCGTGGTCGCCAGTTCATACGGGACGTCCGGCGGCGTTTCGCCCCAGTTGAGGCGATAGGACAGCAAGTGCTCCTCGCCCGGCGCAAACGGTGCTTCCGGATTCCAGAAGGCGACGATGTTGTCGAAGGTTTCGTCGATGGTCGGGATCTCCACCAGCATCACCGCGCCCTTGCCCCACTCGCCGCGCGGCTGCACCCAGACGCTCGGACGCTTCTCGTAGAACACGCCGTCGTCCTGGTAGTTGGCGAAATCGCGATCGCGTTGCAGCAGGCCGAAGCCCTTGGGATTTTCGTCGAGAAACGAGTTGATGCGCAGGTGTCGCGGATTCGCCAGCGGCCGCCACAGCCATTCGCCATTGCCGCGCCACATTGCGAGTCCATCGGTGTCATGGATTTCCGGGCGCCAGTCATTGGCCATGCGCCGGTCGTTTTCTCCGGTCTGATACATGCTGGTCAGCGGGGCGATGCCGAGCCGTTCGATCGGCTTTCGCGGATACAGCGCCACGTCGATGTCCATGACCATGTTGCGGCCCGGATGCAGATCGAAGACATAGGCGCCGGTGGTGCTCGGCGAGTCCAGCAGGGCATAGACCCGCAGGTGCGTGGCGCCATCCGCCGGGCGTTCCAGCCAGTAGGCCGAGAACATCGGGAATTCCTCGGGGCGGTCCATGCCGGTGTCGATGGCGAGCCCGCGCGCGGACATGCCGTACTGCATCTTCTCGCCGACGGCGCGGAAATAGCTGGCGCCGAGAAACGCGGCGAGGTCGAGATTGAAGTTGGTGTGGAACTGGATGCGGAAGCCGGCATAGCCGAGATCGGCTGGCAGATCGCCGAGCGGTGCGTCACCGTCGTATTCGAAATAGTCGCGGTCGTAACCGATCTGCTGGGCCTCGCCGTCGACCACCTCGTACATGTGCACGGGAGTCTTGAAGAACAGCCCCAGATGGAACAGCTGTGCGCGAAAAGCGCTTTCGTCGGTGTTCCACAGTGATTTTTCAGGGCGGAAGCGGATCGACTGATAGTCGTCCCAGGACAGCTTGCCGAGGGACTCCGGGAGTTCGTCTTCATGCGATTCGAAAGGGCGCGCTGCCAGATCGCGGGCGTGGCCCTTGAGCCAGGCGTAGTCGAACGGTTTCTTCTCGCCGATCGGGCGAGCGCCGGCCTGACCGGATAGCAGCAAGGCCGGCGCTGGCAGGCCATAGGCCGCAAGCGTCATTGCCGATTTCAGCACGGTACGTCGGTCCATCGATGGGGCTCCGGGCGCGAAACTTGGGGTGGGTTCAGGCTTGCTGGGGGCGACGGCGAACCAGACCTTCCTGCGCGGCGCTGGCCACGAGCCGGCCCTCGCGGTCGTAGAACAGGCCGCGCGCGAAGCCGCGCGAGCCGTGCGCGGACGGCGAGTCCATCGCGTACAGCAACCAGTCGTCGATGCGCAGCGGTCGGTGGAACCACAGGGCGTGATCGAGCGAGGCGACCTGCACCTCTCCCGAAAAGCCGAAATGGCCATACGGCCGCAGGGCAGTCCCGATCAGGTGGAAGTCCGAGGCGTAGGCGAGGATGCAGGCATGCAGCACCGGGTCGTCCGGCAGTTTGCCGGCGGCACGCAGCCACACCGATTGCATGGGCTCGCGTGGCTCGTTGATCCTGGCCGGGTCCAGCGGCTGCACGTGCCGGATCTCGATCGGCATCGGGCGCAGAAACGCCTCGCGCGACTGTTCCGGGATGCTGTCGCTTTGACTGACCAGGGCCACGCGTAGTTCGTGTTCGTCCGACAGCTTGTCGGGCTGCGGAACATTGGGCATCTCGAAGGCGTGCTCGAACCCGTCTTCGGCGAGGTGGAAGGAGGTGATCATCGACAGGATCACCTCGCCGTGCTGGATCGCCTGTACGCGTCGGGTGGCGAAACTCCGGCCATCCCGTACCCGGTCCACTTCATAGACGATCGGATGCGTCATGTCGCCGGGTCTGAGGAAGTAGGCATGCAGCGAATGCGGCGCCCGTGTGGTATCGACGGTGCGGCTTGCTGCGACCAGCGCCTGGCTGATGACCTGTCCGCCGAACACGCTATGCCCGCCGAGGTCGCGCGACAGACCGCGGAACAGGTTGCGTTCCAGCGGCTCGAGGTCGAGCAGTTCGACGAGTTCCCTGAGAACTTGGTTCATGGCTTTTCTATGTTGTTGCGAATTCGATGAATCAGCGCGGAACGCGCTCCCATCCCACGGCGCGGGGCGTGGGCAAGGCGACTTCTTCCACCGGTTCCGGCTGCAGCGTGACGTGTTCGACACCGAAGCCTTCGTCCAGGCGCACGCGCAGGGCTTCCAGGATCGGTGGCCATTTTCTCAGGTCGCGCAGCACGACGTGGGCCGATAATGCGATTCGGTCGGAATTGACCTGCCACACGTGCAGGTCGTGAACCCCCATGACACCCGGTGTTTCGGCCATGGCCTTGCCGATTGCGGCGATGTCCAGATGGCGCGGTACGCCCTCCATGACCACATGCAGCGCGTCACGCAGCAGGCCGATGCTGGCAAACACGATCAGTACACAGATCAGCAGCGACAGGATCGGGTCGATCGGTGTCCAGCCGGTCAGCCAGATCACCACGCCGGCTGCGACGGCGGCGATGGAGCCGAACAGATCGCCCATCACGTGCAGGACGGCGCCGCGCGTATTGAGGTTCTGATGGCTGTGCGAGAGCGTGCGCAGCACCACGAGGTTGACCAGCAGGCCAATGGCCGCGACGCCGATCACCGCCAGGCCCTGCACCGCCACCGGCTCGCGCAGACGCTCGATCGCGTGGTAGACGATGCTGCCGACGATCAGCAGCATCGTCAGCGCTGACAGCAGCGCGGCCACGACTTCGGCGCGGCCGTGGCCCCAGGTGTGATTGTGGTCGGCGGGGCGGCGCGCCAAGCGGGCCGCGACCCAGGCCATCAGCAGGCTGCCCGAGTCCGTGACCATGTGTCCGGCGTCACCGATCAGCGCCAGCGAGCCGGCCCACCAGCCCGTGACTGCCTCGACGGCGGCGAAGGCGAGGGTGATCCACACCGCGGTCGACAGCGCTGCGCCAGCGCTGTGGTCGTGGCTGTGGTGTTCGTGTTCATACATGGGTACATGATAGGCCGCGACGCGCTTGCGCGATAATGGCCGCCTCGATTCGAATTCCTTAGCTGAGAAGCCGCAAGCCACCATGGCGCATCGTCCCCGCCTGCCCCAACTGCCTGCGCTGGAGGCCTTGCCTGCGCTGCGCGAGGCGCTGGCACGGCAGGGTCGTGCCGTGTTCGCGGCGCCACCGGGGTCCGGCAAGACCACCTTGTTGCCGCTGGCGCTGCTCGACGAGCCGTGGCTGCGCGGCCGACGCATCCTCATGCTGGAGCCGCGGCGCGTGGCGGCGCGCGCCAGCGCCGCACGCATGGCGGCCCTGCTGGGTGAAGCGCTTGGCGACACCGTGGGGTATCGCATTCGCTTCGAGCGGCGCGTATCCGCGAAAACCCGGATCGAGGTGATCACCGAAGGCTTGCTGACGCGGCGTCTGCAGGCCGATCCGGAACTGCCCGGTGTCGGTCTGGTGATCTTCGACGAGTTTCATGAGCGCAGTCTGGACGTCGATCTGGCTTTGGCGCTGACGCTGGATGCGCGCGCCGCAATCAATCCCGAACTGCGTGTGCTGGTGATGTCCGCGACGCTGGACACGGCGCGGGTCGCCGCGCTGTTGGACGAGGCGCCGCTGGTCGAGGCCGGCGGTCGACAGTTTCCGGTGGAACTGCGTTACCGACCGACCGCGCCCGGCGCGGATCTGGGCGAATCCGTGGCGGCCGTGGCGTGCACGGCTCTGGACCGGTCGAGCGGCGATGTGCTCGCGTTTCTGCCGGGCGCGCGCGAAATCCAGCGCGCGCGCCGACGTCTGGAGGCTGCCTCCGTGGACGCCCTGATCTGCCCGCTGTACGGCGAACTGTCGAGCGCCGAGCAGGAGGTCGCGTTGCAGCCTGCGGCCGGTGGCGGGCGCAAGATCATTCTCGCCACCAACATCGCGCAAACCAGCCTGACGGTGGAAGGCGTCAACACAGTCGTCGATGGCGGCTATGCCCGCGTCGCACGCTTCGATCTCGGTTCCGGGGCCAATCGTCTCGAAACCTTGCGGATCTCGCGCGCCTCGGCCGAGCAGCGCGCCGGCCGCGCGGGACGTCTCGGCCCCGGCGTGGCCTGGCGGCTATGGAGCGCCGATCAGCACGCGGCGCTTCCCGCGCACGATACGCCCGAAATTCTCAGCGCCGACCTCAGCCGCTTTGCCTTGGAACTGGCTGCCTGGGGTGTGTCCGATCCGGCGCGTCTGCCCTGGCTGGACGGGCCGCCAGCGGTGCGCTGGAATTACGCGCGGGAACTGCTCGAACGACTCGGCGCGATCGACACCGACGGGCGGATCACGCCGCAGGGCCGGCGCCTGCTGGCGGTGCCGGCGGCGCCGCGCCTCGCCCATATGCTGCATGCAAGCCCGGATCGCGCGACTGCGGCCTGGGTGGCCGCACTGCTGGACGGCCGCGGCGCCGGCCCGGTCGATCTCGAACTGCGCTTGCGCGAAGCGCAGCACGGGCCGGGCAGCGCCCGCCTGCGCGACGGCGTCCGCCAGTTGATGCGGCAGGGCGAGGCCGGCGCGGGTCCGGATGATCGTCCGAATCCCGCCTGGCTGGGGCTGACGGTGGCTCAGGCCTTTCCGGAGCGCATCGCGCGTCGGCGCGAGGCTCAGGACGGGGTGTTCCTGTGTGCCGACGGCGCCGAGGCGCGGTTGCCGGCCGGCGATGCACTGGCACGCACGGACTGGTTGGCCATCGCGCACTGGGATCCGGCGCCACCGCGTCGGATTCGCCTGGCGGCGATCTTGAACGAGGTCGATGCGCGTTCGGCGCTGCCGCCAGCGCGGACCCGCGCGGTTTATTGGAATGTGGCAGCGCAGGCGGTGGTCGCCGAAGAACGGGAATTGCTGGGTGCGATCGTGCTGAGCGCGAAGCCGCTCGGCGGGGCCGCTGGTAATGAGGTGGGTGCGGCGATGGTCGAGGGCATCCGCCGCCTCGGAATCGACTGCCTGCCCTGGACCGAGGCCTCACGGCAATGGCAGGCGCGTGTGGAAAGTCTGCGGCGCTGGCGCCCCGATGAGGATTGGCCGATGGTCGACGACGCCAGTCTGCTGGATTCGCTGGACGACTGGCTGCTGCCGTATCTGTCCGGCATGAGCCGGCGCGAGCATCTGGCGCGGCTGGATCTGCGGACGATACTGGAATCACGGCTCGACTACTCGATGCAGCAGGCCTTGCTGCGACTGGCGCCCACCGGCATCCCGGTTCCGAGCGGTTCCCGTCCTGGCCTCGATTACTTCGCCGATGGGGCCTCGCCGGTGCTGGCCGTCAAGCTTCAGGAAATGTTCGGCTGCACCGAAACCCCGCGGGTCAATGACGGGCGCACACCTGTGAGCCTGCACCTGCTGTCGCCCGCAAGGCGGCCGGTCGCGGTCACACAGGACCTCGCGGGCTTCTGGCTCGGCGCCTATCACGACGTGCGCAAGGATCTGCGTGGTCGCTACCCCAGACACCCCTGGCCGGAAGACCCCTTGGCCGCGAACCCGACGGCGCGTGCCAAGCCGCGCGGCACCTGAGCACGCCCTGGTTTCGATTTGTCATCGAAATTTCCTTGACGGGCGGCCCCTCGGCCACGAGAATACGCGGCTCGCTCGGCCCGGCCGGTTGCGAAAACCCCGAAAGCCGAACGGGGAGGGGTACTCAAGCGGTCAACGAGGGCAGACTGTAAATCTGCTGGCTTATGCCTACGTAGGTTCGAATCCTACCCCCTCCACCATCCTGTTCCGCGCCGTGCGCGACACAGGTCGGAACCTCGCGGTTGAGAGCGGTTGGCGTAGGCGGGAGTAGTTCAATGGTAGAACCTCAGCCTTCCAAGCTGATGATGCGGGTTCGATCCCCGTCTCCCGCTCCAAGTCGAACCGGGCGAGGACAAGCGTTTCAAGAGCTGCCCAGCTAGCTCAGTCGGTAGAGCACACCCTTGGTAAGGGTGAGGTCACAGGTTCGAATCCTGTGCTGGGCACCAGAATTGAGGTGGATGAATTCCACCAAGGCTGGAGAGATCAGGATTCGGACCTGTGACCTCCAATCAGTGCATCGCATGGCGATGGCGAGCGAAGCGAGCGATCGCAAGTTCGAATCCTGTGCTGGGCACCAGCGTGAGGTGGAGTGATCCACCAGGGCTGGAGGCTTCGGGTTCGGCCCGGCCTTCCGCTTGAAGTACAAAGTGGAGATTCTGCGACTCCGGAACCAATCGGGCGCTCGCGAAGTCCACTACAACCAGTTCCGCCACAACGGCGGTTTTTCCGACCCGCGATGAGACTCCATCGGCGGGTGGTTTCTTTGGCTAAGAAAATAAGGACGGAGCGTCCCGATGGCAAAAGAGAAGTTCGAGCGCACGAAGCCGCACGTGAACGTCGGCACGATCGGTCACGTGGACCACGGAAAGACGACGCTGACGGCGGCGTTGACGGTGTGTCAGGCGAAGAAGTTTGGCGGCATGACGCGCGCCTACGACCAGATCGACAACGCGCCGGAAGAAAAGGCCCGTGGTATCACGATCGCGACCTCGCACGTCGAGTACGAATCGGCGGCGCGTCACTACGCGCATGTCGACTGCCCGGGACACGCCGACTACGTCAAGAACATGATCACCGGCGCCGCGCAGATGGACGGCGCGATCCTGGTGTGCTCCGCGGCGGACGGCCCCATGCCGCAGACGCGCGAACACATTCTGCTGGCCCGTCAGGTCGGCGTGCCGTACATCGTCGTGTACCTGAACAAGGCCGACATGGTGGACGACGCCGAACTGCTCGAACTGGTCGAAATGGAAGTGCGCGACCTGCTGAGCCAGTACGAATTCCCGGGCGACGACACCCCGATCATCGTCGGCAGCGCGCTCAAGGCGCTGGAAGGCGACGAGAGCGACATCGGCGCCCCGTCGATCGACAAGCTGATCGAAGCACTCGACACCTGGATTCCGGAACCGGAACGCGCGATTGACGGCGCCTTCCTGATGCCGGTCGAAGACGTGTTCTCGATCTCCGGTCGCGGCACCGTCGCCACCGGTCGTATCGAGCGCGGCATCGTCAAGGTCGGTGAGGAAATCGAGATCGTCGGCATCAAGCCGACCGTCAAGACCACCGTCACCGGTGTTGAAATGTTCCGCAAGCTGCTCGACCAGGGCCAGGCCGGTGACAACGTCGGCGTGCTGCTGCGCGGCACCAAGCGAGACGACATCGAACGCGGCCAGGTGCTGGCCAAGCCGGGCAGCATCAACCCGCACACCAAGTTCGAGGCCGAGGTGTACGTGCTGAAGAAGGAAGAGGGTGGTCGTCACACCCCGTTCTTCAACGGCTACCGTCCGCAGTTCTACTTCCGTACGACCGACGTGACCGGCAACTGCACGCTGGCCGAAGGTACGGAAATGGTGATGCCGGGCGACAACGTGAACATGGCGGTGGAGCTGATTGCTCCGATCGCGATGGAAGACGGCCTGCGCTTCGCGATTCGCGAAGGCGGCCGTACCGTTGGCGCCGGCGTCGTCGCCAAGATCCTGCAGTAAGCGCATTGCGCTTACCTGCAGACCTTCGTTCTTTAAGTAAAATCGAGTAGAGACGCATGGCCGCAACCAGCCAGTCCATACGCATCCGGCTTAAGGCCTTCGACCACCGCCTGATCGACAAATCGGCGCGTGAGATCGTTGAGACCGCAAAGCGCACGGGTGCCGTCGTCCGCGGGCCGATTCCGCTGCCGACGCGCAAAGAGCGTTTCACCATCCTGGTGTCGCCGCATGCCGACAAGGATGCGCGTGATCAGTATGAAATCCGCACGCACAAGCGCCTGATGCAGATCGTCGACCCGACCGAAAAGACGGTCGACGCGCTGTCGAAGCTGGATCTTCCAGCCGGCGTCGAAGTGCAGATTCGCGTCAACTGAGGCCCGACGAAATGACGATTGCAATCATTGGTCGCAAGGTCGGCATGACCCGGATTTTCACCGAAGCCGGTCACTCCGTTCCGGTCACGGTGATCGAATGCACGCCGAACCGCGTGACCCAGCTCAAGTCGCTGGAGTCCGACGGTTATCGCGCGGTGCAGGTCGCCGTTGGTGAACAGAAGGCCAGCCGCATCAACAAGGCCGCCACCGGTCATTACGCCAAAGCGGGTGTGCCGGCGGGACGTGGCCTCTGGGAAATCCGTCTGGTCGAGGGCGATCCCGATCTCGAGCCCGGCGCCGAGCTGAGCGTCGAGCAGTTTACCGACATCAAGCGGGTCGACGTGACCGGCACCAGCATCGGCAAGGGTTTTGCCGGCGTGCAGAAGCGCTGGAACTTCGGCGGTGGCCGTGCGAGTCACGGTAACTCGCTGTCGCACCGCGTTCCCGGCTCCATCGGTCAGCGCCAGAGCCCGGGCAAGGTGTGGAAGGGCAAGAAGATGGCGGGCCACATGGGGAACGAGCGTGTCACCACGCTGAACCTCGATCTGGTCAAGGTCGACGCCGATCGCAATCTGTTGCTGGTCAAGGGTGCCGTTCCCGGCTCCAAGAACGGTGACGTCATCGTCCGCGCGGCGGTGAAGTAAGGACGTGACAACGATGGATATCCAACTACATAACAGTCAGAACACGCTCGCCGTGTCCGACGCCGTCTTCGGTGTCGACTTCAACGAGGCGCTGGTTCACCAGGTGGTGACGGCCTACCTCGCGGGCGGTCGTGCCGGCACCAAGAAGCAGAAGACGCGCGCTGAAGTGCGCGGCGGTGGCCGCAAGCCGTGGAAGCAGAAGGGCACCGGGCGCGCGCGCGCCGGTACCATCCGCAGCCCGTTGTGGCGCACCGGTGGCGTGACGTTCGCGGCGCGCCCGCGCAGCTTCGAGCAGAAGGTCAACCGCAAGATGTACCGCGGCGCGATCCGCTCGATCGTGGCCGAGCTTAACCGCTCGGGTGTGTTGATGGTCGCCGACGCGTTCACGGTCGATGAGCCGAAGACCAAGTCGCTGATCGCCAAGCTCAATGAGCTGGGCACGCAGAACCTGCTGATCGTGACCGAGTCGGTCGATGCGAACCTGGTGCTGTCCGCGCGCAACCTGCCGCACGTCGACGTCAGCGATGTCGAGGCGATCAACCCGGTCGCGCTGCTGTCCTTCGACAAGGTGCTGATGACCGAGGGCGCGATCAAGAAGCTGGAGAGCTGGTTGTCATGAACGTCGATCGTCTGCATTCCATCATCCTTGCTCCGGTGATTTCGGAGAAGGCCAACCGCGTCGCGGAAAAGCAGAACCAGGCTGTGTTCAAGGTGCTGCCGAATGCCGAAAAGGCAGAGATTCGTGAAGCGGTCGAGAAGCTCTTCAACGTCAAGGTCACTTCGGTGCAAACCTTGAACGTGAAGGGCAAGACCAAGCGCTTCGGCCAAATGATGGGCCGTCGTTCCGATTGGAAGAAGGCCTACGTGACGCTCGCCGAAGGTGAGCAGATCGACTTCCTGGGCCAGAGCTAACTAGAGCTATCGCCATGCCGTTGCAGAAAGCCAAACCGACATCCGCTGGCCGTCGCCACGTTGTCAAGGTCACACATCCGGATCTCTACAAGGGCCGTCCGCACGCGCCCCTGCTTGAGAAGAAGTCCGGCAATGGTGGCCGCAACAACGCCGGTCGCATCACCACCCGCCACCAGGGTGGAGGTCACAAGCAGCACTATCGTGTCGTCGATTTCAAGCGGACCAAGGACGGCGTGCCGGCCAAGGTCGAGCGGATTGAGCACGATCCGAATCGCAGCGCGCACATCGCTCTGCTGTGCTACGCCGACGGCGAGCGCCGCTACATCATCGCGCCCAAGGGCGTGAGCGCCGGTGATCAGCTGCAGTCCGGTCGTGATGCGCCGATCAAGCCGGGCAATGCCCTGCCGCTACGCAACATTCCGCTGGGCTCGACGATTCACTGCATCGAGCTGCGCCCGGGCAAGGGCGCGCAGGTTGCGCGATCCGCCGGTGCGGCCGTGCAACTCGTGGCCCGTGATGGTGAGTATGTGACGCTGCGTCTTCGCTCCGGCGAAATGCGCAAGGTGCATAGCGATTGCCGCGCAACGCTGGGTGAGGCCGCCAATGGCGAGCACAACCTGCGTTCCTACGGCAAGGCCGGCGCGAAGCGCTGGAAGGGCATCCGCCCGACCGTCCGTGGTGTCGTCATGAACCCGGTTGACCATCCGCACGGCGGTGGTGAGGGCAAGTCCGGTCAGGGCAACCCGCATCCGGTGTCGCCGTGGGGCCAGAAGGCCAAGGGCCTCAGAACCCGTAACAACAAGCGCACGGAGAAGTTCATCGTGCGTAGCCGCCACAAGCGCTAACAGTACTGCTTGGATTTAAGCCATGCCTCGTTCGATCAAGAAGGGCCCGTTCATCGACCACCATCTCGCAAAGAAGGTGAGCGATCTCCAGGGCGCCCGCGTCAAGAAGCCGATCAAGACCTGGTCGCGCCGCTCCATGGTGTCGCCCGACATGGTCGGGTTGACCATTCAGGTCTATAACGGCCGCCAGCACATGCCGGTGTTCGTCACCGAAAACATGGTGGGCCACAAGCTCGGTGAGTTTTCGCCGACCCGTACCTTCAAAGGCCATGTGGCCGACAAGAAGGGTTGAGGAATAACGCCATGCAGACGCAAGCAGTTCTTCGTTTCGTGCGCCTCTCCCCGCAGAAGGCGCGGCTGGTCGCTGACCAGGTTCGTGGCCAGAAGGTTGAGCAGGCGCTCAATCTGCTGAAGTTCTCGAACAAGCGCGCCGCCGACATCATCCGCAAGGTGCTGGAGTCGGCGATCGCCAATGCCGAGAACAACGACGGTGCCGACGTCGACGAATTGAAGGTCAAAGAGATCTTCGTCGACCAGGGCCCGGTAATGAAGCGCATCCAGCCGCGTGCCAAGGGCCGCGCGGATCGCATTCTCAAGCGGACGTCGCACATCACGATCCGCGTCGCGGACGAGTAAGCGAGAGCAAACGGAAACGATCATGGGTCACAAAGTACATCCCACTGGCATTCGCCTCGGTATCACCACGCGCTGGAAGTCCAACTGGTACGCCGAGCGCGCGACCTACCGTGAGAACCTCGGTACCGATCTGGAAGTGCGCACTTTCCTGCGCAAGAAGCTGGCGAACGCGTCGGTTTCGCAGATTTATATCGAGCGCCCGGCGAAGTCGGCACGCATCACCATTCATACCGCGCGCCCGGGCATCGTCATCGGCAAGAAGGGCGAGGACATCGAGAAGCTGAAGCATCTCGTGGCCGGCAAGATGGGGCTGAAGTCCGACAGCGTGCACATCTCGGTCGAGGAAATCCGCAAGCCGGAACTCGATTCGCAGCTGATCGCCGAATCGGTGGCTCAGCAGCTGGAACGCCGTATCATGTTCCGCCGCGCGATGAAGCGCGCCGTGCAGAACGCGATGCGCCTGGGTGCCGGCGGCATCAAGATCCAGGTCAGCGGTCGTTTGAACGGTGCCGAGATCGCGCGCACCGAGTGGTATCGCGAAGGTCGTGTGCCCCTGCACACGCTGCGCGCCTATATCGATTACGGCTTTGCCGAGGCCAAGACGACGTACGGAATCATCGGCGTCAAGGTCTGGGTGTTCCAGGGTGAACAGTTCGAAGCCGACGGCAAGGCGGATTCGAAAGCCGCTGAAGCCGCCTGAGGAGTTTCGTCACCATGATGCAGCCCAAGCGCACCAAGTACAGAAAGCAGATGAAAGGCCGCAACCGCGGCCTGGCGACGACCGGCAACAAGGTCTCGTTCGGTGAGTTCGGTCTCCAGTCCTTGGAGCTGGGCCAGGTCACCGCACGTCAGATCGAAGCCGCGCGTCGTGCGATTTCGCGTCACATCAAGCGTGGCGGCAAGCTCTGGATCCGTATTTTTCCGGACGTGCCCGTAACCCGCAAACCGCTCGAAGTCCGTATGGGCAAGGGCAAGGGTAACGTGGAGTGGTGGGCCGCCAAGGTTCAGCCAGGCCGCATGCTTTATGAAATGGAAGGCGTTCCCGAAGAGCTCGCACGCGAGGCATTCCGCCTTGCGGCCGCGAAGTTGCCGGTGAAAGTCCAGTTTGTTACCCGGACGATCATGTAATGAAGACCACGGATTACGTTAAGGAGCTGAGCGGCAAGAACGCCGAGCAGCTCAATGAAGAACTCGCGGCGCTGCGCAAGGAGCAGTTCAACCTGCGCATGCAGTCGGCGACGGGCCAGTTGACGCAGACTTCGCGAATCGGCGAAGTGCGCAAGAAGATCGCGCGCGTCAAAACGTTTATGCAGAAGCAGCAGGCGCAGGCCTGAACCGCAGGATATGGCGATGAGCGAGCAGACCGAAAAGACCCAGCGCATTGTTGTCGGACGCGTGGTGTCGAACAAGATGGACAAGACGATCACCGTGCTGGTCGAACGTCGCGTCAAGCACGCGATCTATGGCAAGTACATGCGTCGGTCGACCAAGATCAAGGCGCACGATGAAGCCAATGCGTGCAACGAGGGTGATCTGGTGTCGATCACCGAATGCCGTCCCTTGTCCAAGGACAAGAACCACCGCCTGGTTGCAGTGCTTGAACCGGTCGCGGGCGTGACCACGGGAGCCTGAGACCATGATTCAGCAAGAATCGATGCTGGCAGCCGCTGACAACAGCGGGGCCAAGACCATGCTGGTGATCCGCGTAGCGGGTTCGACCCATCGGCGCTACGCCGGCGTGGGCGACATCGTCAAGGTCACGATCAAGGACGCAATTCCTCGTGGCAAGGTCAAGAAGGGCGAGGTTCACAATGCGGTCGTGGTGCGCACGCGCCACCCCGTACGTCGCCCGGATGGCTCCGCCATTCGTTTCGACAGCAATGCGGCGGTGCTGCTCGACGGCAAGTTCGAGCCGATTGGTACACGTATTTTCGGGCCGGTTACCCGCGAGTTGCGCGAGAAGTTCATGCGCATCATCTCGCTGGCCCCCGAAGTTCTTTGAACGAATTAGAGCGTTTGGACGGTCTTTACCGATGAACAAGATTCGCAAGGGCGACGAAGTCGTCGTCATTACCGGTCGCGACAAGAATCGCCGCGGCACCGTTTCGCAGGTTCTGGCGAACGGCAAGCTGATGGTCGACGGTATCAATGTCGTGAAGAAGCATCAGAAGCCGAACCCGAATTCGGGCGTGCCCGGCGGAATCGTCGAGAAGGAAATGCCGCTCGACGTGTCCAACGTGATGCTGTGGAACGCGGCGGCCGACAAGGGTGACCGGGTCGGATTCAAGTTCGAGGGCGAAGGCAGCGAGCGCCGCAAGGTGCGCGTGTTCAAGTCCAGCGGCGATGTCGTCGGCCGTTAAGCGAGAGGACTGAGCAATGTCAACGATGCAAAGCTATTACAACGATACGGTGCGCGCGCAGCTGCAGGAAAAGCTGGCCTGCAACGTGATGTCCGTGCCGCGTCTGAGCAAGGTCACGCTGAACATGGGCCTGGGCGAAGCCGTGAACGACCGCAAGGTCATCGAACACGCCATGAAAGACCTGACGACCGTCGCCGGCCAGAAGCCGGTGGTGACCAAGTCGCGCAAGGCCATCGCCGGATTCAAGATTCGTGAAGACTATCCGGTGGGTATGATGGTGACGCTGCGGTCCGTGCGCATGTATGAGTTCATGGAGCGTCTGATCAACATCTCGCTGCCGCGAATCCGCGATTTCCGCGGAATTTCGCCGAAGGGCTTTGATGGCCGCGGCAACTTCAATTTCGGCATTACCGAACAGATCATCTTCCCGGAAATCGATTACGACAAGATCGATTCTATCCGTGGCATGAACATTTCAATCACGACGACGGCGAAGAACAACGAAGAAGGTCGGGCCCTGCTCGACGCCTTCGGCTTCCCGTTCCGCAAGTGAGGCGCGAGTAACCCATGGCCAAGACCAGCATGATCAACCGCGAGATTAAGCGTCAGAAGCTCGCGAACCGTTACGCCAAGAAGCGCGCCCAGCTCAAGGAGATCATCTCCAGCCAGAGCGCGGATTTTGACGACAAGGCAGCCGCCGTCGAGGCGCTGTCGAAGCTGCCGCGTGACTCGTCGCCGGCGCGTCAGCGCACGCGCTGCGCCATCACCGGCCGTCCGCGTGGTGTCTACAAGAAGTTTGGCCTGGGTCGCAACAAGCTGCGCGAGTCGGCGATGAACGGCGAAATTCCCGGCCTCAAGAAAGCCAGCTGGTAAGAGACTGTCGATATGAGCATGAACGATCCCATCGCCGATTTCCTGACCCGCATTCGCAATGGTCAGGCGGCGCGCAAGAAGACGGTCACCGGTCCTTCGTCGACGACGAAAGAATCCATCGCCGCAGTGCTGAAGCAGGAAGGCTACATCAGCGACTATTCGGTGCAGGCCGATGGCGTGAAGAAGACGATCACGGTGAATCTGAAGTATTTCGAAGGCAAGCCCGTTATTGCCCGCCTGGAGCGCTACAGCCGTCTGTCGCTGCGCGCCTATCGCGGCAAGGACGAACTTCCGCGGGTTCTCGGCGGCCTGGGCGTGGCGATCGTGTCGACGTCCAAGGGTGTCGTGACCGACAAGCAGGCGCGCGCGGCCGGTGACGGCGGCGAAGTGCTGTGCGTCGTGTCCTGAGGTGAATTGAAATGTCACGAGTTGCCAAATTTCCATTGACGTGGCCGAAGGGTGTCGAACTCAAGGTCAACGGTAGCGAGGTCACGGTGAAGGGCGCGAAAGCGCAGCTGTCGCTGACGCTGCCGAGCGGCATCGCGCTGGACCTGAACGAAAGTGGTGCGACGATCGCGTCGGAATCGGTCGAGAAGCAGCCGGCGATGTCGGGCACCACGCGCGCCAACATCAATAACCTGATCGTCGGTGTTTCGGAAGGTTTCGAACGCAAGCTGGCGCTGGTTGGCGTCGGTTACCGCGCCGCGGCGCAGGGCAAGAGCCTGAGCCTGTCGCTGGGCTTCTCTCACCCTGTCGACTATCCGGTGCCGGAAGGCATCACCGTCGAAACACCGACCCCGACCGAGATCGTGGTCAAGGGTGCCGACAAGCAGAAGGTCGGGCAGGTCGCCGCAGAGATCCGCGCCTACCGTCCGCCCGAGCCATACAAGGGCAAGGGCGTGCGCTATGTCGGTGAGCGCGTGGTGATGAAGGAAGCGAAGAAGAAGTAAGGCCAGTTTAAAGCCTGCGGCCATCGGGCCGCGGTTGGACACACGAACTATGAACTCGAAGAAAGCAACACGCATCCGCCGCGCGACCAAAACGCGCGCCAAGATTCACGAGCTGGGCGTACATCGCCTGTGCGTGAACCGTACGCCGCGCCACATCTATGCGCAGATCATCGCGCCGGACGCGGGCAGCACGCTGGCGGCCGCCTCCACGGTGGAGAAGGTGCTGGTCGAGGGCCTGAGCTCGACGGGCGGCGTTGAAGCGGCCAAGAAGATCGGCGAAGAGATCGCCAAGCGAGCGAAGGCAGCAGGAATCACGACCGTGGCGTTCGATCGTTCCGGTTTCAAATACCACGGTCGCGTCAAGGCACTTGCCGACGCGGCGCGCGAAGGCGGTCTGGAGTTTTAAGAAATGGCGAATCCGAACAGAGCGAACTCGAATCGTAGCTACGACGACAACCAGGGCGGCGATTTCAAGGAAAAGCTGGTCACCGTCAACCGGGTCTCCAAGACCGTCAAGGGCGGCAAGCAGTTCGCGTTCACCGCGCTGACGGTGGTGGGCGACGGCGCCGGCAAGGTCGGCATGGGTTACGGCAAGGCACGCGAAGTGCCGGTCGCGATCCAGAAGGCGATGGAGCGTGCACGCAAGTCCATGGTTTCCGTGGCCCTGCGCGGCCAGACCCTGCAGCACGAAATCGAGGGTAACCACGGTGCCACGCGAGTCATCATTCGCCCGGCCTCCGACGGTACCGGTGTCATCGCCGGCGGCGCGATGCGCGCCGTGTTCGAAGTGGCCGGTGTGCATAACGTGCTGGCCAAGTCCTTCGGTTCGCGCAATCCGATCAATCTGGTACGCGCCACGATCGATGGGCTGAGCCGCATGAACCTTCCGGACGAGATCGCCGCCAAGCGCGGCAAGAGCGTCGAAGAGATCCTGGGGTAAGCCATGGCCGATAAGAAGATTCGCGTCACCTTGATCCGTTCGCCGTTCGGCCAGCTCAAGCAGCACCGCAACAACGTCAACGGTCTCGGTTTGCGCAAGATGCATCAGAGCCGTGAACTCGTGGCCACGCCTGCGGTCATGGGTATGGTCAACGCCTCGGTCCATATGCTGAAGGTCGAAGAATTGTCGTAAGGCGTGAAGGGTGAGGGGGAAGGCGCAAAAGCTTTTACTCCACTCGCCGCACGCCTCACACCTCACCTGAGTCAACAGATGAAAAAGCTCAACGAAATCAAACCCGCCGATGGTGCCAAGACGTCGAAGAAGCGCGTCGGTCGCGGTATCGGCTCCGGCCTGGGCAAGACCGCCGGCCGTGGCCACAAGGGTCAGCGTGCGCGCTCCGGCGGTTATCACAAGGTCGGTTTTGAAGGCGGCCAGATGCCGATTCAGCGCCGCCTGCCGAAGCGTGGTTTCCGCTCGACGACCGTCAAGCAGACCGCCGAGGTTCGTCTGTCCGAGCTGGAGAAGCTGGGCGTCGACGAGATCGATCTGGCGGTGCTCAAGGCGGCCAATGTGGTTCCGGCGACGGCGCTGCAGGCGAAGGTCATCAAGTCCGGTGAGTTGAGCCGCAAGCTGCAGCTCAAGGGCGTTCTGGTCACCAAGGGCGCGCGCGCGGCCGTCGAAGCCGCGGGTGGCTCGGTTACCGATATCGATACGACGCCGGTGGCAGATGCCAGCAGTCCGGCCTCCGACGCGAGCCCGGCGGAGTAATTCGAGAACATCATGGCGAGAGGCACACCACAAGTCGGCGCAGGCATGGATCTCACCAAGATTGGTGAGATCAAGAACCGTATCTGGTTCCTGCTGGGCGCGATTGTCGTGTTTCGCATCGGCACGTTCATTCCGGTACCGGGTATCGACCCGGTGCAACTTGAGCAGCTGTTCGATGCCAATCGCGGCACGATCCTGGACATGTTCAACATGTTCTCGGGTGGTGCGCTGTCGCGCCTGTCGATCTTCGCGCTCGGCGTGATGCCGTACATCTCGGCGTCGATCATCGTGCAGTTGATGTCCTCGGTGGTGCCGGCGCTGAAGGATCTGCGCAAGGAAGGCGAGTCCGGCCGGCGCACGATCACCAAGTACACGCGCTACGGAACGCTCGGGCTTGCAACGTTCCAGTCCATCGGTGCTGCGGTCGCGCTGCAGAACTCCGGCGTGGCGCTGGCCCCGGGTTTCGGCTTCCTGTTCACCGCTGCGGTGAGCCTGGTAACCGGCGCGATGTTCCTGATGTGGTTGGGCGAACAGGTGACCGAGCGCGGTATCGGCAACGGTATCTCGATACTGATCTTCGCCGGCATCGTGGCTGGACTTCCGACCTCGCTGGGTTCGATGGCGCAGCTGGTGAGTCAGGGCGAGATGAGTCCGTTCATGGTCATCGGCGTGGTGCTGCTGGTCGGCGCCGTGGTCTACGGCGTGGTTTACGCCGAACGCGCCCAGCGCCGGATTCCGGTGCACCATGCGCGCCGTCAGCAGGGCCGCAAGATGTTCGCCGCGCAGACCCAGCACCTGCCGCTGAAGCTGAACATGGCGGGCGTGATTCCGCCGATCTTCGCGTCGTCGATCATCCTGTTTCCAGCATCGATGATCCGTTTCTTCGGGGACAGCGGACCTTCGTGGCTGCAACAGGCGGCCAACGCCCTGTCGCCCGGGCAGCCGGTGTACATGCTGTTGTACGCCTCGATGATCATCTTCTTCTGCTTCTTCTATACGGCCCTGGTTTTCGACTCGCGCGAAACCGCGGACAATCTGAAGAAGTCGGGTGCCTTCATTCCCGGTGTGCGGCCTGGCATTCACACCGCCAAGTACATCGATCTGGTGCTGACGCGCCTCACCGTTGCCGGTGCGGCCTACATCACCGCCATCTGTCTGCTGCCGGAGATTCTGTACTCGCAGTTTTCCGTGCCGTTCTATTTCGGTGGAACCTCGCTGTTGATTACCGTGGTGGTGGTTATGGATTTCATGGCGCAGCTGCAGGCGCACCTGATGTCGCACCAGTATGAAAGCCTTCTGAAGAAGGCCAATCTCAAGTCGTTGAACCGGCCCGGCGTGGTCCGCTGACCCACCGGCCATTCAGAGGAACAAGTCATGAAAGTCCGTGCTTCCGTCCGCAAGATGTGCCGGAACTGCAAAGTCATCCGTCGCAATGGTGCCGTCCGTGTGATCTGCACGGATGCCCGTCACAAGCAGCGTCAGGGTTGATCGGGTTTCGAGCAGGCTTGATTTCTGCTCAGAATCCTATAAACTTCCGCGCCTTTTTCGCGTCGCCCAGTTTCAGGAGTAGATAAGCGCATGGCCCGTATTGCTGGCGTCAATGTACCGGCGAATAAACACGCTGTGATCGCGATTCAGTCGATCTACGGCATCGGCTCGACTCGAGCCAGGAAGATTTGCGCCGACGCGCAGATCGACCCGACCCAGCCGGTCAAGAATCTCACCGAGGCCGAGCTCGAACAGCTTCGCGCTCACATCGGAAAGTACACCGTCGAGGGCGATCTTCGCCGCGAGGTGTCGATGAACATCAAGCGCCTGGTCGATCTGGGTTGCTATCGCGGTCTGCGTCACCGTCGCGGTCTGCCGGTTCGTGGTCAGCGTACCCGTACCAATGCACGGACCCGTAAGGGACCGCGTCGCCCGATCCGCGGCAAGTAATCGAAATCGAGAAGCAGTAGCTCTATGGCCACAACCCAGACCTCAACGAAGCGTAAGCGCGTCAAGAAGAACATCTCCGACGCGGTTGCCCATATCCATGCGACGTTCAACAACACGATCGTGATGATCACCGACCGGCAGGGCAACACCCTGTCCTGGTCCACGGCCGGCGCCTGCGGGTTCAAGGGCTCGCGCAAGTCGACGCCGTTCGCTGCGCAGGTCGCGGCGGAGCGTGCTGCAACCGTGGCCGCCGAGCACGGTGTGAAGAACCTCGAAGTGCGCGTGAAGGGTCCTGGCCCCGGTCGTGAGTCCGCCGTGCGTTCGCTCAACTCCGCCGGTTTCAAGGTGACCAACATCACTGACGTGACCCCGATTCCGCATAACGGCTGTCGCGCGCCCAAGCGTCGTCGCGTCTAAGGCTGAGATACAAAAATGGCTAAATACGTAGGACCAAAGTGCAAGCAGTCGCGCCGTGCCGGCATGGATCTGATGACCAAGGGGCGTGGCCGTTCGCTTGAGTCCAAGTGCAAGCTCGACTCGCCCCCGGGCCAGCATGGCGCGCGTCGCCAGCGCCTGTCCGACTACGCGCTGCAGCTGCGCGAGAAGCAGAAGCTCAAGCACATGTATGGCGTTCTGGAGCGCCAGTTCCGGATCTACTACGCCAAGGCGTCGCAGAAGAAGGGCTCGACCGGCTTGCTGCTGTTGCAGCTGCTTGAAGCGCGACTCGACAACGTCGTGTACCGCATGGGTTTTGGGGCCACGCGTTCGGAATCTCGTCAGCTCGTCAACCACAAGGCCATCTTGGTCAACGGCAAGACGGTCAATATTCCGTCCTACCAGGTTCAGAGCGGCGACATCGTCGAAGTCCGTGAGAAGTCGCGCACCCAGAACCGCATCGCGCAATCGCTGTCGATTGCCGCCCAGGTGGGATTCCCGGACTGGGTCGAGGTCGATGAGAAGGGCATGAAGGGAACATTCAAGTCGGTTCCAGACCGCGAGCAGTTCCTGCCCGACATCAATGAAAATCTGGTAGTCGAGCTCTACAGCAAGTAATTGCTGACCGTCGGCCGTCACAAATGGCTGACGAGGTGGCGCCGCGGGCTCGGAGCTTGTCGAGCCAGCGAGTCACGAGAAGGTATAGGCCGCCTCGAAACATTCTTCGAGGCGGCAACACAAAGTTGAAGAATTGCGAGGTAATTAACCCATGCAAGGGTTCGTCGCTGATTTGTTGAAACCGCGGAATATCGATGTCGAGATGCAGGGCAGCAATCGTGCACTGGTCTCCCTGGAGCCCATGGAGCGCGGCTTCGGCCACACGCTGGGCAATGCCCTGCGCCGCATCCTGTTGTCGTCGATTCCGGGTGCCGCCATTACCGAAGTTCAGATCGATGGCGTGGTGCACGAGTATTCGGCTGTCGAAGGCGTGCAGGAGGATGTCATCGACATCCTGCTCAATGTCAAGAACATCGCGCTGCGGATGCATTCGCGGGACGAGGCCACGCTGAGCCTGTCGAAGTCCGGTGACGGTCCGATCACGGCTGGCGACATCGAGCTCGATCACGACGTCGAGATCGTCAACCCGGACTTGGTCATTGCCAACCTCACGGGCGGCAAGCTCAACATGACGCTCAAGGTCACCCGCGGTCGTGGTTACCAGCCGGTGGTCAATCGCGTTGCTGCCGACGAGGATTCCATGTCGGTCGGCGTGCTGAAGCTGGATGCCAGCTACAGCCCGGTTCGTCGCGTCAGCTACAGCGTCGAGCGCGCCCGCGTCGAGCAGCGCACCGACCTCGACAAGCTGATTCTGGACGTTGACACCAACGGCGGTATCGATCCGTCCGAGGCGGTCCGTCTGGCGGCGCGCATTCTGCGCGACCAACTCGCCGTGTTCGTGGACCTCGAAGCCGAGGAAACTGCGAGCCCCGAGACTCGCAAGAAGGACATCAACCCGATCCTGTTCCGCCCGATCGACGATCTGGAGCTGACCGTGCGCTCGGCCAACTGCCTCAAGGCCGAAAACGTCTACTACATCGGTGATCTGGTGCAGCGTTCGGAAACCGAGCTGATGAAGACGCCGAACCTCGGCAAGAAGTCGCTGAACGAGATCAAGGAAGCGCTGCGCGCCCACGATCTCGACCTCGGCATGAAGCTGGAAAACTGGTCGCCGCCGAAAACGGCGACGGTCTGATCCAGCCAGATCTAGATATCAAGGAATACCGCGATGCGTCATCGTAACGCCGGCAAGCGAGTTGGGCACACCAGTGCTCATCACAAGGCCAACCTGCAGAATCTTGCGAATGCCCTGTTCCGCCACGAGCTGATCCGCACCACGGTGCCGAGAGCCAAGGAACTGCGTCGTTTCGCCGAGCCGTTCATCACGCGTGCCAAGGAAGACAACCTGGCCAATCGTCGACTGACGTTCAATCGTCTGCGTGATCGTGAAATGGTGACCAAGCTTTTCAACGAGCTGGGGCCCCGTTACGCGACCCGGCCGGGTGGTTACCTGCGCATCATGCGTTGCGGTTTCCGGCCCGGCGACAGTGCGCCGATGGCGTACATCGAACTCGTCGATCGCCCGGCCGCGGATGCCACGGCGGACGCGGCGGACGACGCGTCCGAATAAGGTCCGGCCTGCCAGCCGAACCTGAAAGCCCCCGCGTTGCGGGGGCTTTTTCGTTTCGGATACCCGAAACTGCCGGATGGAGCCGGTCAGTCGTGATGACTCGGCGTCTCCATCGGCTTGCGCTAAAGTAGCGCACATGCAGATCGCACCCCAGCAACTGGTCTCTCAACTGCAACGCGGATTGCAGGCGCTCTACGTGGTGGCGGGCGAGGAGCCACTGCTGATTCAGGAGTCGTTGGACGCAATCCGTACGGCCGCCCGGGCGCTCGGTTACGACGAGCGCGAAGTCCACGACGTGGACCGTGGTTTTGACTGGTCGCAGCTGTTGGAGGCGGTGTCTTCCGGCTCGCTGTTCTCGAGCAAGCGCATCGTTGAGTTGCGCCTGCCCGGCGGCTCGCCTGGCGACGAAGGCGGCAAGCTGTTGCGGCGCATCGCCGAATCGCCGCCACCGGATGTGTTGCTGTTGCTGAGTGCCGGCCCGCTCGACGCGCGTCAACGCAAGTCCGCCTGGTACACCGCGCTCGAAAGCGCTGGCGCCGCCGTGTATTGCTGGGGCGTGCGGCCTGAACAGTTCGGCGCCTGGATCGAGCAGCGCCTGCGTCAGGCCGGTCTGAGTGCCGATGCGCAGACGCAGCGTCTGCTCGCGGAGCGCACCGAAGGCAATCTTCTGGCCTGCGCGCAGGACATCGAGAAGCTCAAGTTGCTGTGCCCCGACCGCCGCGTCAGCGTCGAAGCCTTGGGCCTGGCGGTGGCCGACAGCGCACGTTTCGACGCCTTCGACGTCTTCGACAAGATCCTCGTCGGCGATGCGGAAGGATCGGTGCGCGGCTTGTCACGACTGCGAGACGAAGGTGTGGCGCTGCCGGAGATCATCGGTGCCTTTGCATACAACCTGCGCAGCTGGGCGCTGGCGGCCGAATACTACGCCGACAGCGGGAATGTCCAGAGCGCCTGCAACAGCGCAAAAGTCTGGCGTAATCGCCAAGGGCCGATGAGCGCTGCATTGACGCGCGTGCGCCTGGGTGCGGTGCGCGGCTGGTTTGCGCAGCTGTCGCGCATCGATCTTGGCTCGAAGACCGGCGCCGCAGAAGCGGCCTGGGACGAATTGCTGAGCTGGGCCCTGCTCGCCAGCGGCGCAGCTCCGGCGCGATTGCTGCCCCGCCGCTCCTGATTCGGCTCACGACTGCCCGACTCCGGCGGATTTCAATACACTTGACCGCGGTGCCACGACCGGCTCCGCTCATGGCTTCCTACGACAGAGTTTGCAGACCGTGAAATCCGATGCACGCCGCAAGAGCGGCCCTTCACAGATGATGATCGAGCGTGGTCAGTTGGCGCGCATGGCCGCGCGGCGGCTGGCCGTGGCCGAGACCGGCCAGAAGAATGCCGCGCTGTTCGCCCTCAGCGACATCCTCATCGAGGATGCCAAGACGCTGCTGGCCGCCAATGCGCGGGACCTGTCGAGTGGCCGGGAGCGCGGCCTTGATGCCGCCTTGATGGACCGCCTGGAGCTGACGCCGCCGCGCATCGAGGCCATGGCCAGTGGCGTGCGCGAGATTGCCGAATTGCCGGACCCGGTGGGCGAGGTCTTCGACATGAAGACCCGGCCGAGCGGCATCCAGGTTGGTCGCATGCGTGTGCCGCTGGGTGTGGTTGGCATCATCTACGAATCGCGACCCAATGTGACGGCCGATGCCGCGGCGCTATGCCTGAAGTCCGGAAATGCCTGCATTTTGCGTGGCGGTTCCGAGGCCTTGAATTCCAATCAGGCGATCGCCCGCTGCATCGATCGCGCCCTGCGCAGCGTCGGTCTGCCGACGGACGCGGTGCAGGTGATCGACATCACCGACCGCGAGGTCGTCGGTGATCTGTTGAGCATGCCGCAGTACGTCGACGTGGTGATTCCGCGCGGCGGCAAGAGTCTGGTCGCCTTCGTGTCGGACAATGCCCGTGTGCCCGTGATCAAGCATCTGGACGGCATCTGCCACGTCTATATCGACTCGGCGGCGGATGTGGAAAAGGCACTCGCGGTCGCGGTCAATGCCAAGACGCAACGTCTGGGCACCTGCAACACCATGGAAACCCTGCTCGTCGATCGGACACTGGCTGCGGCTATCCTGCCGGAGCTGGAGAGGATCTATATCGAGCACGGGATCGAACTGCGCGGTTGTGAGCAGACCCGGCGGATCATCGGCTCGGCGCGGCCGGCCACCGCTCAGGACTGGGATACCGAATATCTGGGGCCGATACTGTCGATTCGCGTGGTCGAAGGCCTGGACGAGGCGATTGAGCATATCGACCGGCACAGCTCGAAGCATACCGATGCAATCGTCACCGAGAATCTGTCACATGCGCGCCGTTTCGTGCGCGAGGTCGATTCGAGCTCGGTGATGGTCAATGCGTCCACGCGTTTCGCCGATGGTTACGAGTACGGCCTGGGCGCCGAGATCGGAATCAGCACCGACAAGTTCCACGCGCGAGGCCCGGTTGGGCTCGACGGCCTGACCTCGATCAAATGGATCGTGTTCGGCGACGGTCATGTTCGTTGAACGGCGGCGACTCCAGCCGCTGCTGATGCGTGTCGGAGCCTGAGCTGAAAGCACCGATTGGCATTTTCGGCGGTACCTTCGCGCCAATTCACAACGGTCACCTGCGGCTGGCGATCGAACTGCGCGAACAACTCGGGCTTGAACGTGTCCTCGTGCTGCCGGCCGGATCGCCGCCGCATCGGGCTGCGCCGTCGGTGCCGACGGCGCGCCGTGTCGAATGGACGCGGCTTGCGGTTCGCAGCGAGCCGGGTCTGGAGATCGATACCCGCGAAACCGCCCGCGGAGGACCATCGTATTCCTATGACAGCGTTGCGGCCCTGCGCAGGGAACTGGGCGCGGACCGTCCCTTGTGTCTGCTGCTCGGCGACGATGCCGCCAACCAGTTCCATACCTGGCATCGCTGGCGCGAGATGCTTGATCTGGCGCATCTGATTTTTGTGGAGCGCCCCTACGAGCCGCCGTCACCGTCGCCGGATCTCGTCGCCCTGCTGCGCGGACGGAGGGTCAGTGACGCGAAAGCGCTGGCGCAGGCTGCACATGGGTGCTGGATGGCCTGCAGCATTCCGCCATTGGCGATTTCCTCGACACGCATCCGACGCTTGCTGGCCGCGGGCCGTTCGATTCGCGGACTGGTGCCGGACGCCGTGGCGGACTCCCTCAGCGTGGCCGATATCGACGCGCTGAGCCGGGACGAAGACCCGGCCTATGATTGAGTGCCGCCGATGAGTCGCCGGTTGGACATTTTTTTTCGTTGCGCGCAGGCTTGCAGTCGTAGCGGCGCATTCCCGTCTGTTCCGGATTTACTGGCCCAAACCCGCCGCCCAAGGAGTCCCACGACCGCATGAACCAAGCCGAACTCGCCGCCGAAGTCGTTTCCGCGCTGGAAGACGTCAAGGGCCAGGACATCCGATTGCTGGACGTCCATGAGCTGACGACCATTACCGACTCGATGGTGTTTTGTACAGGCACCTCCTCGCGACATGTCAAGTCCCTGGCGGACAGCGTGATCGACCGCGTCAAGCAGTTGGGCCGCAGACCGGCCGGCGTGGAAGGTGCGGAGACCGCCGAGTGGGTGCTGGTGGACCTCGGCGATATCGTGGTTCACGTGATGCAGGCGCAAACGCGCGCGCACTATCAGCTCGAAAAGCTTTGGGACCTTCAGGACGCGCCGCGCGAGTCCGCCCGCCCGGGCTGAGGCGCGGGCCGTTCATCAAATGAAAATCCGTCTGATCGCGGTCGGCACCCGTATGCCGGTCTGGGTCGAGACGGCCTATGCCGACTACGCCAGCCGCCTGCCGCGCGAGCTGCGTCTGGAGCTGACGCAGATTCCGGTCGCCACGCGCCGCAAGAACTCCGATATCGCACGGCTCAAGCAGCAGGAAGGCGAGCACATGCTCAAGGCCGTTTCCGAGCGCGATCGCGTGATCGCGCTCGATGAGCGCGGACAGGGCTGGAGCAGCGAAGACCTGGCGCAGCGTGTCGCGCGCTGGCAGCAGGACGGCCTCGACATCGATCTGCTGGTCGGCGGGCCGGACGGACTTGCCGACGGCTGCCTGCAGCGCGCCGAATCGCATTGGTCGCTATCGCCGCTGACCCTGCCGCATGCCTTGGTCCGGGTCCTGCTCGCCGAGCAGCTCTATCGAGCCTGGAGCCTGCTCGCGAATCATCCCTACCATCGCGCCTGAGCCCGAACGGGAGCCGTCAGGTGGGCTTGGCGCAGGCGGCGACCCAGATGGCGGCGATGCGTTCCAGGCCCAGGCGGTCGGCTTCATCGAAGCGATGGGCCAATGGACTGTCCAAATCCAGCACGCCGAGCAGCCGCTCGCCATCCAGCAAGGGAATCACGATTTCGGAATTTGAGGCCGAATCGCAGGCGATGTGTCCCGGAAAGGCGTGCACGTCTGCCACCACCTGAGTCTGACGATGGCTCGCCGCCGTACCACAGACTCCACTGCCGAGCTGTATGCGAATGCAGGCCGGTTTGCCCTGAAAGGGTCCGAGCACGAGTTCCCGGCCATCAAAGAAATAGAATCCCGCCCAATTGAGATCCGTCATGCCGTTGAACAGCAATGCCGACAGATTGGCGGCATTGGCGATCAGGTTTTGCTCACCCTCGAACAGGGCCTGCGCCTGTTGCGCAAGCAGCTCATAGCGCTCGGCCTTGTCTGTGCCACGGACGGGTTTCGATGTTTCAAACATGGGCGCTCCGGCTGTTGTCGATTGAGGCGATCGGACCCAAAAGAAAAGGCGATCGCTGGGGGGCGACCGCCTTTTGCATGCCGCTCAGGGGGGAGGGGAAGAGCGGCGCGCCTGAATCCGCAGGGGAGGGGATTCGGCGAGGGGAAGTATGATCCGTCATGAAAGCGAAAAATAGCGGAAAGATTTGAGATCGAACATCAAATCGATTGAATGTCTTTTCGTGGCGCTTGCGTCCGGATTCAATGCGGCGCATGGCCACGGGGTAGCAGCAGGCTGTGGTTATAGCGGGCCACCTGAGCCAGTGCGGGCAGATGGAAACTGGCAGCTCCGGATGCCAGCGGTGTGGTCGCGGCCGCGGTAATGAGGCCGGCATAGCGCATTGCGTCGTCGGCGAAATCCCCCAGCGCGTGGGCATTCTCGCGCCGCAGCCGATCGATTGCATCGACCAGTGCCAACATACGAGTCACGGCGTCGTCGCGCTGGCGCTCGTCGCCGTTCACCTCGTGGCGGATCGAGGCGGCTGCGGCGTCGATCGGATGACGATCATCCGTGACGATCGCGGTGAGGCGGCCGTCGCGGGTCAGCGCGGCAACCGGCATTTCATCCGCCTGACGCTTGGAGACGTCCTCGACCATGCGCAGGAAATGATCATGAAATTTGTCCGGCCGGATCACACAAGCCGGTGGCCGGGAGGCAGCGTCGGTGGTGCTCAGCAGCTGGGCGGCGGCATCGATGTGATTGATCAGGGCGCGCAGCGTCACCAAGCCACGCGCGCTGGCGGTCTCGTCTCCGTTGCCGAGCCCGGCATAGAGCTCGTGGATCGAATCGGCCAAGCGGATTTCGGGGCGCTCGCCATCGTGTTCGGCCTCGGCCACGTAGGTCGACAGCCGGTCGGCGTGGCGAAACAGTGCCGCCGTGGTCTCGATCAACTCGGGATAGACCGTGATCAATACGTCGATCGCCTCAATCGGACTCGGCTCGTCGAGCAGACGCCGATAGGCGTTGCAGGCCGCCCGTGTCAACAGCACCAGGATCGCACCGCGCAGGCCGCCGTCGCGCGCCGCTTTGACAATCAGGCCGCGTGCGTCTGCGCTCGGCATCTCGCCGTCGCTGAGTACGCCGTCGAGATCGGTCAGAAGCTGTGAAATCAACTGGCCGGAAAATTCGGCTGGGCTCGGAGTATCGTCCACCATGCGGCTCAAGCTGGGAATCGGAGCGCGAGTTTACGCCAACAACTGGCTAAGGCCTGTCCGGGATGAATCGAGCAAGGAATTCCTGGGCATCGATGCGCAGCAGGGTTTCGGCGCTCAGTGAGCAGGCGTCCGCATCGTAGCTGATGGCCTGGACTACCCAGAGTTCAAGCGCCGCGTCCCAGTGCAAGTCACAACTGTATTCCGCGGCCAGGCTCATGGCGTCTGCGAGTTGCATGGTTTTAGCTTACGGCGAGGCTGGCGTCCTTGCCACACAGTCCGCAAAATGCGTGTCCCATGCTCAAGCCTCTGAAAATCGGGCCATATGTCATCGATCCGGCCCTGGTGCTGGCGCCGATGGCCGGGGTCACCGACCGCCCGTTCCGCATCCTGTGCCGCGAGATGGGGGCGGGCATGGCTGTGTCCGAAATGACGATCGCCGATCCAAGCTTGTGGCATACCGACAAATCGCGCCTGCGCCTGGACCATCGCGGCGAGTCTGTGCCGGTCAGCGTGCAGATCGCCGGCTACGATGCGGAGATGCTGGCGCATGCGGCGCGGCATTGCGTGGAACACGGTGCGCAGATCGTCGATATCAACATGGGTTGTCCGGCGAAGAAGGTGTGCTCGCGCGACGCGGGCTCGGCCTTGATGCGCGACGAATCCCTGGTGGCCGAAATATGTCGCGCCGTGGTCGCGGCCGTCGAGGTTCCGGTGACGCTCAAGATTCGCACCGGTTGGGCGCGTGCGCATCGTAATGCCGTGGCTGTGGCGCGATTGGCCGAAGATGCCGGTATCGCCGCGCTGTCGGTGCACGGGCGTACCCGGGAAGACCTCTATCAGGGTGAGGCGGAATACGCCACGATCGCCGCCGTGAAGCAGGCGGTATCGATTCCGGTGCTGGCCAATGGCGATGTCGATTCGCCGGACAAGGCACTTGCGGTGCTGCGCGCCACCGGTGCGGATGGTCTGATGATCGGCCGCGCGGCGCAGGGGCGTCCCTGGATCTTCGGCGAGATCGCTGAATTCTTGCGCAGCGGGCGGCGCCTCCCGTCGCCCTCGGCCGATCAACTTCGCGTGGTATTGCTGCGTCATGTGTCGCAACTGCATGACTTCTACGGCGAAGGCCGCGGCGTACGCGTGGCGCGCAAGCACATCCGCTGGTATTGCCAGGATCATTCCGGACGTGAGCGTTTCTGGAAGCGGGTATCGCGCCTGGAGTCGGCATCGGCGCAGCTCGATGCGATCGAAGCGGAATTTGCGGCGCCCGAGCCCTTGGCGCTGGCCGGCTGAAACAAAAAGGCGGCCCGCAGGGCCGCCTCCCTCATACTGTCGCCGGCCGCGCCGGCCTGGCTCAGATGCGCGCTTCGATGCCGAACTCGGAGAAGCCCTTCTTCTCGAAGTTGGCGCGGAACATGTCGCGCAATTTCATCGCCGCCTGATCATAGGCATCGCGGTCGCCCCAGGTATTGCGCGGATTGAGCATCTCGCTCGGTACGTCCGGGCAGGTCTTGGGCATCTTCAGGTTGAGGATCGGATGTACTTCGCAGTCCACCGCGTCGAGCTGACCGTTCAGCGCGGCATTGAGCAGCGCGCGCGTCAGCTTGATCGAAATGCGCTTGCCGACACCGTAGGGGCCGCCGGTCCAGCCGGTGTTGAGCAGAATGCAGCGCGCCTGATGCTTCTGCATTTTGGCGGCCAGCAGCTTGGCGTACACATTCGGCTTGTGCGACATGAACGGGCCGCCGAAGCAGGCCGAGAACGTTGGCTGCGGTTCGGTGACGCCGACTTCGGTGCCGGCCACGCGTGAGGTGAAACCCGAGACGAAGTGGTACATCACGTCCTTGGGCTCCAGGATCGAGATCGGCGGCAGCACGCCGAAGGCATCCGCCGTCAGCAGCACGATGGTCTGCGGATGCGGTCCCTGGCCGTTCGGCATCACATTCGGATTGGCCTCCAGCGGGTACGAGAAGCGCGTGTTTTCGGCGATCGAGCTGTCGCTGAGGTCCAGCTCGTCGGGATGGCATTCGGCCATCGTCCTGCCGGGCAGCGGCGGCACGTTTTCAATGATGGTGCCGGGCTTGGACAACGCCGCCGCGATGACGGGTTCGGCTTCCTTGTCGAGGTCGATCAGCTTGGCATAGCAGCCGTCTTCGAGGTTGCACAGGCCGTTGTCGGACCAGATCGTTTCATCGTCGCCGATCAGACGACGTTCGGGATCGGCCGACAGCGTGGTCTTGCCGGTGCCGGACAGGCCGAACAGAATCGCCGCGTCGTCCTTGGCGCCGACGTTGGCGGAGCAGTGCATCGACAGACGGCCTTCGTTCGGCATCAGGAAATTGCCGACCGTGAAAATGGTCTTCTTGACCACGCCGCAGTAATCGGCGCGCCCGGCGACCAGACAGATGCGGTTCTTGATGTCGATGATCACGGCGGCTTCGGAACGGCTACCGTCGCGTTCCGGCTCGCAGAAGAAACTCGGTACGTTGAGCATGGTCCAGCGCCGCGCCTCGACGTCCTTCACGCCGTCGAGGTTCTTCGGGAACATGTTGTGCGCGAACATCGCATGGGTGGCGTACTCGCCGACGAAGCGGTACGGCACGGCGAAGTCCGGATCGGAGCCCATGAACACGTCTTTGACATACAGCGTGGACTGTTTGGCGTTGACGTGATCGACGACGCGCTTCAACAGGCCTTGGTACTTGTCCGGATCGTAGGTGTTGAGGTCGGGTTTGAACCAGACCTCGTCGGCGAGGCCGGGCCATTGCACGGCGTAGGTGTCCTTGGTGCGGCGGCCGGTGCAGTCCGGGTCGGTGTAGTAGACCAGCGGGCCTTTGTCGCCAAGGCTTGTGGCATAGGCCTTCTGCTCATCGGAAGGGCCATCGGAGCGCACGCGACCGCGGTCGTTGGCGATGGCTTCGGCAAAGAGTTCTTCCTTGCTCAGATTGTCCTTATAGTGGACGGTCGTCAGCCCGAACAGCGTTTCGAGATCGGCCTTTAAGCTCATGCGGAGGTCCTCGGGAATCAAAAAGAAGCGGGGGCCGCGCAAAAAGTCGGCGGCAAATAGTCGGCTAGGATAGTTCGTGGCGAAATGGCACAGCAAGTCAGTCCACCGGCAATTCTCGACGAGTGTGGCAAGGGCCGGATGACGCTGCGCTGTACGCGGAAGGCCCGTTGGGCGAGAATCAGGCCGTGAACAGACGCCATCAGCTTTGGGTTTTCGTCGCCAGTGCCGCGCTCTCCAGTGCTGCCGCCGCGCAGATTGCGCCAGGCTCCACGGAGCAATACGGCGATCGTACACGCGGCCAATTCGGCGATCCCGCCGACGGCTATTTTGGCGACCCTTCCAAGGGATTCTTCGGTGGCCGTTTCCCGGCCGAACCCTGGAAACCGCGTCCGCCCTCCGATACCAGTGCCGTGGACAGTGCGCCTTATGTGGTGCTGCCGGGTCCTTCGGACCCGCGTACCGACCGTATCGACCGGCCGCCGGAGCGTGATCCGCGCGCGGACGGACCGTAGTGCCTCCGACGGCGGCGGCTATTCGATCTCGTTGGGCAATTTGAAGCCGCTGACCGACTGACGCAGCTTTTCCGACAGCACATTGAGTTCACCGACCGCTTCGGCGGTCCTCGCGGCGGAGCCGGAGGTTTCCGTCGCGATCTCGCGGACCACCTGCATGGTTCCTGAAACCACCTGACCTTCGGCCGACTGTGCGCGTGCCGCCAGCGCGATTTCGCTCATCAGACGCGACAGTTCCTGCGAGGTCGATTCCATCTGGGTCAGCGCCTGACCGGCCTCCTCGGCGGCGCGGGCGCTGCCGACCACGTTGCTGGTGGAGCGCTCCATCGAGATGATGGCCTCATTGGTATCGGCCTGAATCGTCTTGACCAGGGTTTCGATCTGACGCGTTGCACTGGCGGCGCGCTCAGCGAGCCGCTGGACTTCGTCGGCGACCACGGCGAAGCCGCGTCCGGCCTCACCGGCCATCGCCGCCTGGATCGAGGCGTTCAGTGCCAGGGTGTTGGTCTGTTCGGCGATGTCGTTGATCAGCTCGGTAATGTTGCCGATTTCCTGCGAGGACTCGCCGAGGCGTTTGATGCGCTTGGAGGTGTCCTGAATCTGTTCGCGCAGCGCGGCCATGCCCTGGATCGTGCGGCCGACCGTGGTGGCCCCGTTGTGCGCGACCTCGACCGAAGTCTGCGCCTGCGCCGAAACCTGTTCGGCGCGACCGGCCACTTGCGACAGCGAGTCGCTCATTCGTGCGACGACGCTGCTGGCGCTGGCGATTTCCCGAGTCTGGCGCTCGGAGGCGGCGTTCATGCGCCGCGCGGTTTCCTGGGTGCTGCTGGCGGCGGCCGCGATCTCCACCGAGGTATTGGTGATCGTGCCGACCAGCGATCGCATGTTGACCACGGTGTAGTTGATCGAGTCGGCGATGGCGCCGGTGAAGTCCTCGGTCACCGTCACGTCGACCGTGAGGTCGCCGTCGGCGAGGTTGGTGATTTCGTCGAGCAACTCGAGAATCGCCTGCTGCTGCTTGGCGTCGCGGTCGCCGGCGCGCGATGAGCGCCGGCGCACTGCCTCGAGGAACAGATAGACGAACAGCGCCAGCAGCGCCAGCGCCGCGGCACCGGCTGCGTACGACAGAGTGGGCGGCCCGCTGTTGCGCTCGACTTCCTGGAGCACGCCCTGCTGCACGACGTTGGCGGCGCGTACCATGGGTTCGACCTGCCCAAGGAAGCTGGCGGCGGCGGCATTGAAGGCCGACAGTGCCGGCGCGTTGTCGACGATCAGATTGACCTGCGAGATCAGTGTGTCGAACTGTGTTGCCGCGGCGCTGGCCTGGGCGGCGGCATCGCCGCTGAGCCCGGCCTCGGCCAGCGCACGATGGCTGCGCAGGAACTCGTCGGAAAGGCTTTGCAGCGTCTGCACCAGCGGCGTGGTGTCGACCGCGATGTCGGTGATGCCGCGCGCGGCCACGGCCATGCGCTCCAGGCGCACCAGCTGGATCGTCGCGACCACGCTGCTGTTGGCGCTGCGTTGACGCAGTTCGCCAACCAGCTGCTCGTAACTCGGCTTGAGCTGATCGAGCGTGATGATCAACGAATTGGCGGCGTCAGCGGTGATGCGATAGGTGCCGAGGGTGCTCGCCAGGGTCGAGATCGTGGGGCTGATTTCGCTCCAGCTGGCGACGAGGCGGTCCACATCCGGTTGGAATTCATCGGAGATCGGTGCGATCCCGATCGAGGCGTCGCCCTCGCGCAGCGTCTGACTGAAATACTCGAAATCATTGCCAAGCGCCGTCAGTACGCGACCGTTCGGCTCAAAGCCTTGCGTGGTCTCGCGGGAAACCTGCGTCAGCGAGTCCGAGAAGCGTTCGATGTCGGCCGCCAGTCCGCGCCAGCCGTCGATGCGCGCGACCCGCTGCTGATAGACGAACAGACCAGCCACGGCGGTCGCGAGCGCGACCAGGGCCAGCACTAGAACCAGGGTCTCGCGTCCCGAAACGGCGGACACCAGTCCGCGGGATTGCTTCGCCATGATGATCTCTGATTTTTATTCGGGCGGTGTGTCTCGCCGTGATTGCGCTGCGATACGGTGTGAGCCTCAGTGACCCAGCACGTCGCCGACCTTGGACAGCAGCTCGGAATCGCGCAAGGGTTTGACGATGTAGTCCTTGGCGCCCTGGCGCATCGCCCAAAGCCGATCCGTTTCCTGACTTTTGCTGCTGACCACGATGATCGGAATGTGCGCTGTGTCCGGACTCTTGGACAGTGTGCGAGTTGCCTGAAAGCCGTTGACGCCCGGCATCACCACATCCATCACGATGCAATCCGGATGCCGCTCACGGACCTGCGTGATCGCATCCTGGCCGCTGCTGGCCTCGATCACTTCGTGTCCGGCCTTGGACAACACATTCTTCAGGTAAGCGACATCTGTAGGCGAATCGTCGACGACGAGTATCCGTGCCATATCCCCAATCTCCCCAATCACTTGGCGACGCAAGTTGGTCGAAACTATACACGCTAAACACCCGCGATAGTCCGCGCCGGTAGGCGGCGCGAACCGATGTTCCGCGGAGCCTATCCTTCGAAAACGCGGTGCCCCGCAAACCAGGTTCCGAGCACCCGACCGCGCAGACCCTGTCCCAGAAACGGGCTGTTGTGGCCCCGGCTGCGCAGGGTCTGCGGGCTGGCTTCCCAGTTCGCCCGAGGATCGAGCAGGACAAGGTCCGCCCGTGCGCCGGGCGTGAGCGAACCGCTGGCGCGGCGCAGAATCTGCGCGGGCCCCGATGTCAGCCGCGCCACCAGATCGATCGGCTCGATCACGCCCTGGTCGATCAGCCCCAGTCCCAGCGACAGCAGCGTGTCGAGGCCCGAGATTCCGGGTTCGGTCAAGGGGAACGGATTGGTCTTGGCGTCGGCTTCGTGCGGCTGGTGGTCCGAGCAGACCGCCCCGATCGAACCCGAGGCGAGGGCACGCCGCAGCGCTTCGCGATCGTCCGCTTCGCGCAGTGGCGGAATCACGTGACAGTGCGGGTCGAAGCCTTCGAGATCGGCATCGCTCAGCCACAGCGCGTGCATCGCCACGTCGGCGGTGACCGCCAATCCTGCGGACTGCGCCTGGACCAGCATGGTCGCGGCGCGGGCCGATGACAGACGCCCGAAATGCAGGCGCGCACCCGTGGTTTCGGCCAGCGCCAGCCATTGCGCCATCGCGGTGGTTTCGGCCGCCACCGGAATTGCCGGCAGGCCCAGGCGCGTGGCCACCGCGCCTTCATGCGCGCAACCATTGCCGGCAAGCGCGCCCGACATCGGCACGATATGCACGCTCAGGTCCAGAGTCGCGGCGTATTCGAGCGCGCGGCGCATCAGCAGGCTGTCGTCGAGCGGCGCCATCGCCTGACTCACGCCGATGCAACCGGCTGCCGACAGCGCCGCCATCTCGGCCAATACCCGGCCTTCGAGACCGCGCGTCAGCGCGCCCAAGGGCAGCAGCTCGAAATCGCCGAGCTCCGCAACCCGTGAGCGCAGCCAGTCGAGCACGGCCGGGGAATCGATCACCGGGCGGGTATCCGGTGGCAGCACCAGTGTGGTGATGCCACCGGCCAGCGCGGCGCGCGATTCCGAACGCAGCGTGCCCTTGCCGGACTGCCCCGGTTCGCGCAGGCGCGCGGCCAGGTCGATCAGGCCCGGAATCAGCCACTGGCCTTCGGCGCCCAGCGTCTGATCGAAGTCGCCACCAGGACGCATGTGTCCGCAGCTTTCGACGCGTCCGTCACGCACCGAGACGAAGCCTTCGCCGTCGAAGCCATTGGCCGGGTCGATGATGCGTGCGCCGCAGATCAGCAGGCTGGAGCCGTTCATGCGTCAGCTCCCGGCGCGGTGTCGCGCAGACCGGCGGCGGTACTTCCTCGCGCGCCCAGGATCATCGCCATCACCGCCATGCGTACCGCGATGCCATGCTCGACCTGCTGCAGGATCAGCGAACGCGGGCCGTACGCCACATCACCTTCGATCTCGATGCCACGATTGATCGGGCCGGGGTGCATCACCAGCGCCTCGGGTTTGAGGCGGTCGAGACGCGTCTGGGTGAGCCCGTACAAACGATGGAATTCTCCGGGTGAAGCCAGAAAGTAGCCGGACATGCGTTCGCGCTGCAGGCGCAGCAGCATCACCACATCCACGTCGTCCAGGCCGGCGTCGAGATCGTGATACGGCGTGGCGCCCATGGCTTCGATGCCGGTCGGGATCAGCGTGCGCGGACCGATTACGCGGATGTCCCTGGCACCGAGGATGCGCAGTGCGTGGATGTCCGAGCGCGCGACACGCGAATGCAGGATGTCGCCGATGATCGCGACCTTGAGCTGACCGAAATCCGGGCGATGGCGACGGATCGTGAACATGTCCAGCAGTGCCTGCGTCGGATGCGCATGGCGTCCGTCTCCGGCATTGAGGATCGCCACGCCCGGCGTGGCGTGCTGTGCGAAGAAATGCGCCGCGCCGCTGGCGTCGTGGCGCACCACGAACATGTCCACCTGCATCGCCTGCAGCGTGGCCAGGGTGTCGAGCAGGGTTTCACCCTTGGTGGTGCTGCTGCTTGAGGCCTGGATGTTGAGCACGTCGGCGGACAGTCGCTTGGCCGCCAGTTCGAAGGTGGTGCGCGTGCGCGTACTGGCCTCGAAGAACAGGTTCATCACGGTGCGGCCACGCAGCAGCGGCACCTTCTTGATCGTGGATTCACCGACCGAGGACAGCGACTCCGCGGTATCCAGAATCTCGGTCAGCAGAGCCTGGGGCAGGCCCTCGATCGTCAGCAGGTGGCGCAGCCGGCCGTGTTCGTCGACTTGCAGACTCATGCCGGCACCTCGATCACGCGCAGCGCATCGGGTGCCAGTGTCAGCTTGTGCCCGGCGGAGGCTTCCAGCGTGCGGCCGGTGATGTCCGCCGTGATCGGCAGTTCGCGGCCGGTTCGTTCCAGCAGCGTGACCAGCAGCACGCGCCGAGGGCGCCCCAGGTCGAACAGGGCATTCATCGCCGCGCGCGCCGTGCGCCCAGTGTGCAGCACATCGTCCACCAGCACCACGCAATGAGCATCCAGACTGAGCGGCATGCGTGAGGGCCGTGAGGCATGCAGGCCGCGTTCGCCGAAATCGTCGCGGTAGAAATTGGCATCCAGTTCACCGCGTTCGATGGACTTCGCCAGGGGCCCGGGCAGGCGTTGATACAAGGCTTCGGCGACCCGCACGCCGCCGGTTTCGAGGCCGACCCAGGTGATCGGCGCCTTTTCCCCGGTCAGGCGAATCACCAGCGCCTGCGCCATCTCATCGAGACAAGCGCTCAGCTCGGCGGTATCGATCAGGACGGTGGCGGGCGCGGTGTTCAGGCCGGTGTTGAAGGAGTCGGAGTCTGGTTCAACCATTGTTCGAGAATCAGGCAGGCGGCAACCGCGTCGATTTCGCTGGGGGCGCCTGCACGCCGACGCCCCTCGGCTTTGCGTAGTTTGATCGTTGTTTCGGCGGCAAGCGAGCTGTGTCGTTCATCACAGGTGTGAACCGGCAGACCGCTGCGCTTGCGCAGCGTCGCGGCGAACTGCAGGGCGCGTGTGGTCACGGCCTGGGTCTCGCCGTCAGCGGTCAGCGGCAGGCCGACGACACAGGCGCTCGGGCGCCATTCCTCGATCAGGCCGATGATGCGCGGCCAGTCCTGAGCCAGGGTGGCGAGCGGGCGGGCACTGCGTGTGAACGTTTCACCGACGGCGACGCCGATGCGTTTGTCGCCGTAGTCGAAGCCCAGCACGGTTCCGCTCACGCGTGTCCGGCCTGGTCGCTGAGCTGGGTCACGTCCACGCCGAGCAGACGCGTCGCCGCCAGCCAACGGTCGACCGCCGGAGTATGGAACAGGATCGCCTTGTCGACCGGCGTGTTGAGCCAGGCATTGCCGAGAATCTCCTCCTCAAGCTGTCCGGCGTCCCAGCCGGCATAGCCGAGCGCGACAATGAACTCGGAGGGCCCATTGCCCTCGGTCATGGCCTTGAGAATGTCGCGTGAGGTGGTGATGTAGAGATCCTCTGCGATGCGCATCGAGGATTCCCAGGCGCCAGGCTGGCGATGCACCACGAAGCCGCGTTCCGGCTGGACCGGGCCACCCCAGAACACCGGATTGTCGGCGCCGGACAGCGCCCCGGCTTCTAGCCCCATATGCGAGAGCATGTCGCTGAGCTTGAGTTCGGTCGGGCGGTTGACGATCAGCCCCAGCGCGCCCTCGTCGTTGTGCTCGCACAACAGCGTGACGGAATGATCGAAGTTCTCGTCATCGAGGCCCGGCATGGCAACGAGGAACTGGTTGCTGAAGTAGGGCGCTTCCATGTGCCAAGTATCCGCGTCGCGGCGACGGGGAACAAGCCGGAGGCGCCGCGCGACCTATCGCGGAGCTTCGTCGCCGACAGCCGAGGTTGCAAGCGGCGGCAGGCGTGCCAGTATCCGCGAGGCGATCCAGCCGGTCACGGTGCCGAACAGCAGCGCCGCGCCCAGCAGCAGAGGCAGCAGCCGCAGCAGGCCGGGATGCGGAATGAACAGACGATAGGCGACGAAGAACTGCCCGCTCATGTGGGCCAGTGCGGCCAGCACCGACAGGCCTATGGCCGACAGTCGCGCAGCCGGCAGCGCGCGGTTCCAGGCGGCGCCCAGACACAGCACCAGTATCGACAGCGTGGCGCCGCTGGCGGAGAGCCAGAAGGTGGGCGTCATCAGGCTCCCGACCAGCAGGCTGCCGACCAGCACGCGCAATGCGCCGACCCAGATCGCCGCGCGCAGGCCGTGGCGCAGCAGCACGATCAGCGTGACTGCGTTGGCCAGGCCGGGCTTGATGCCGGGCACCGGGCTCGGGAAGCTCGCTTCGAGAATATGAATGGCGATCGCCAGTGCGGCGAACCACGCAATCAGTCGGTCCTGCTGGTCCGGGACGGCATTGATGCTGGCCGCCGGCTTCACTGGCTCACCGCATCGATCTCGGGCGCGCCGTGGCCGAGCAGGGCGATCGTCACGCGGTTCGGCAGACAGGCCGTGGCATCGCCCGACATCGACAGCCAGCCGCTGTGGATGCATACCTTGTTGCGGCAGGGGCTGCTGACGAAGCGGATGCGTCCGTCCTCGATTTCCAGCATCGAGGTGCCGAGCGCGCCGTGCACCTCGATGTGTCGCTGCGTGTCCAGCGAATACACCTGCGGCGTCCCGTCGCCGACCTGCACTTCGACACGGTCGGCGACGGTCCTGGGCTGCCAGTAGGCGCCGGCGGCCACACCCACCAGCAGCGCGGCCAGCACGATCACGACCCGGTCCGCGCGGGTCACGGCACCACTTCGAGTGGCGGCTTTCCGGGCAGAGTGATCCGTGCGGCGAGTGACTGCGTGGCTTGCAGCGCGCCGTCCGCTTTCACGATCAGGCTTTGTCCGACGCCGAGCTTGCGCGCGGTATCGCGCCAGTGCTCGGGACCAGCCACGAACAGGGCGGTCGAGGCGGCATCCGCCAGTGTGCCGTCGGCGGACAGCACCGACACCGCCTGCAGGCCCTGAGCCGGTCGACCGTCGCGCGGATCGAGAATGTGGTGATAGCGCCTGCCCTGGTATTCGAAATAGCGCTCGTAGTCGCCGCTGGTCACCACGTTTTCGTCGTCCGGTTCCACGATCGCGAGCAGACGACCGATTTCGGGTCTCGGATGTCGCACGGCGATGCGCCAGGCGCGGTCGCCGCGCCGGCCCTGGGTGCGGACATTGCCGCCGGCATTGATCATGAAGTTTTCGATGCCGGCCGCCAGCAGGCGTTCCCCCACCTGATCCACCGCATAGCCCTTGGCGATCGCGCCGAAGTCCAGCACGACGCCCGGCGCCGGGCCGTAGCAGTCCTGCTCTGCTTCGCCGGAACCGGGGCAGGTCTGCAGCGATTCGGGTGCTTCGCGCAGAGCTGCCAACGCGGTGTCGATCTCGGCCTGCGGCGGTGGCGATTCGCGGTAATGCGCCTCGTCGTCGAAGCCCCAGACACGCACCAGCGCGCCGATTCTGGGATCGAACAGGCCGCCGCTGATTCGGTGGATCTCGAACGCACGCCGGAACAGCGGCCGCATGTCCTGCGGCACGCGAATGCTGCCACCAGCGACGAGTTCGGCGTTGAGCCGGCCCAGCGTGCCGTCGCCAAAGGCACGCCATCGCGTATCGAAGTCGGCGAGTTGCTGAGCCACTTGGTCGAACGCCCGCTGCACGCGCGTCTGCAGGGCCGGATCCTCGGCGTAGGCGCTGAGCGTGACCCAGGTGCCGAGCACCGGCAGATTGCGTTCGACCAGTTCGGTCTCACGGGCGTCCTGCGGAGGCGGTCGCAGCGCCAGCCAGCTCAGCAGCGCCAGCAGCGCGGCACCGACCAGGATCCGCCTCAGCAACATTCGGCCATCGTGTCTTCGAATGCCCGGATCGCACGAGCGCCCAGATCCTCGCCGGTTTCGCGTTCGATCTCGCGCAGACAGGTCGGACTAGTCACGTTGATCTCGGTGAGATAGTCGCCGATCACGTCCAGGCCCACGAACAGCAGGCCGCGTCGCTTCAGCTCCGGGCCGACCTGGGCCGCCAGCCAGCGGTCACGGTCGCTCAGCGGCTGCACCACGCCGCGTCCGCCGGCGGCGAGGTTGCCGCGCACCTCGCCGACACTCGGAATGCGTGCCAGCGCGTAATCCACGGGTTCGCCGCCGATCATCAGGATGCGCTTGTCGCCCTCAAGGATTTCCGGAAGGTAGCGCTGCGCCATCAGCGAGCGCCGCCCCATCTCGCCGAGCGTTTCGACGACGGCGCCGATGTTGAGGCCGTCCTTGCCGATACGGAACACGCCGGCACCGCCCATGCCGTCCAGCGGCTTGATCACGATGTCGCCCTGCTCGGCATGGAACGCGCGTATCCGGGCCGGATCGCGCGTGACCAGGGTTGGCGCCGTGCACTGCGGAAACCAGGCGAGAAATCCCTTTTCGTTGCAGTCACGCAGCGAGTCCGGCCGGTTGACGATAAATGCGCCGTCGGCCGCTGCGCGCTCCAGCCAGTAGGTGGCATAGATGTATTCCAGATCGAACGGCGGATCCTTGCGCATCAGCACCATGTCGAAGTCGCCGATCGCGGTATCGACCGCGTCGCCGGTGAAGTCGTACCAGTGGTCCCTGTCGTCGCGCACCGTCAGCGGCCGGGTACTCGCGGCCACGCGCCCGTCGCGCAGATAAAGGTCCGGCAGCTCCAGGTAGTGCAGTGACCAGCCGCGCCGCTGCGCGGCCAGCATCAGCGCCAGCGTGGTGTCCTTGTACGGCTTGATCGACCCGATCGGGTCCATGATCACGGCCAGTCGTTTGCTCATCGCGTGAGTTCCCAATCTGGCGCGGCGGCGCAGGCCGACGCGCACTCGGTGCTGATTCAATCGCCCTGATGCGCGCGTGCGATCTCACGGGCCGCCGCCAGCAGCGCCAGACGGGCCACCACGCCATAGGCGTAGAACTTGTTGGGTTGGGCATCCGGGCCGCGCGAGGGATCCGGCCGGGTGCAGGATTCCGAGAACGCCAGCATCTGGAAGCGCGCGCCGGGCGCGTTGAGGTTCTCGTTGCGGCCACGACCGTCATGCACCCGGTAGAAGCCGCCGACCACGTAGTGATCGATCATGTAGATCACCGGTTCGGCGCTGTCGGCCGGGTCGTTCCAGGTCTCGAAGGTGTAGACGCCTTCCTGGATGATCGCGCCACTGACTTCGCGGCCATCCTTGGCGGAGGCCATTTTCTTGCGCGCATTGCGGTTGAGGCTGAGCACATCGTCGGTGCTCTTGACCGTCATCACACCCATGCCGTAGGTGCCGGCATCGGCCTTGACGATGACAAAGGGCTCTTCCTCGATCCCGTATTCGCCGTATTTGGCGGTGATGTCCTCGAGCAGCATTTCCACGTTGCTGACCAGGCATTCCTCGCCCTCGCGCTTCATGAAGTTGATCTTGCCGCAATTCCGGAACAGCGGATCGACCAGCCAGGAGTCGATGCCGATCAGTTCGGCGAACTCGGCGGCCACCTGCTGGTAGAGACCGAAATGGTCCGACTTGAGGCGATTGCTCCAGCCCAGAATCGCCGGCGGCGTGACCGGCTGCCGGATCGCTTCGAGGATCGCCGGGCGGCCACCCGAAAGATCGTTGTTCAGCACCACCGCGCACGGCGAGAAGCGATCCTCGCCTTCGCCGACATAGACCTCGTCGCCGCTGCGGCGCAGCGGTTCCAGGCGCAGTTTCCGGCCGGATTCCAGATCGTCGATGATCTGGTCCTGCTCCATGTCCGGCATCGTCGAACCGATGCGCACATGGAAGCCGGCCTTGGCGATCAGGTCGACCAGCGCCGCCAGACTTTCCAGATAGAAGCGGTTGCGCGTGTGATTTTCAGGCACCACCAGGATGCCGGCGGCCGTCGGGCAGATGCGTTCGATCGCGGACTGCAGCGCGTGTATGCACAGCGGATCGAAGTCCGGATTGAGGTTGTTGAAGCCGGCCGGGAACAGGTTGGTATCGACCGGCGCCAGCTTGAAGCCGGCATTGCGCAAGTCGACCGAGGCGTAGAACGGTGCGGGCGTCTCGAGCCACTGACGGCGAAACCAGGTTTCGATATCAGCCTGACGCTCCAGCAGCTTGGCTTCGAGCTTCAATACGGGCCCGACGGGCGCGGTACATAGATTGGGAACGGTGCTGGTCATCGGCGGCATCCGTGGAGGGATGCCAATGTTAGCGCAGGCGCCGATGCGGCGATGTATGTGAAGCGTTCGGGGAGTGTGCTACAAAGTGCCGCAAGACGCCTGCGGGCGTGGGGTATCTGAAATCAACTAGAGAGACGGTGATCCGGCGCACAGGGACGCGCGCTCACCGGCTCGACAACGACCGCCGGCCTCGAACGCGCGGTCGGCCGGTCAATCGGGGAATCCGGGAGTTTGATGCGTGTCCGCCAAAGTCATGGTGATTGATGACAGTCAGACCATTCGGCGCACGGCCGAAACCTTGCTGTCCAGGGAGGGATATACCGTTGTCACAGCTCAGGACGGGTTCGAGGCGCTGGCGATGATCGCCGACCATCGGCCGGACATCGTGTTCATCGACATCATGATGCCGCGTCTGGATGGTTATCAGGCCTGTGCCCTGATCAAAGGCAATCCGAAGTTCCGGTCCACGCCGGTGATCATGCTGTCGTCCAAGGACGGCCTGTTCGACCGTGCGCGCGGCCGCATCGTCGGCTCCGACGAATATCTCACCAAGCCGTTCACGCGCGACGACCTGCTCGGGGCTGTTCGTGCGCACGTGCGCACCAGCGGATAAAGCCGGACGTGTCGGGGGACCTCAGGGAACTGCGTGGCGATCCGTTCGGCCTGTTGGCCGAACTGGACCGGCGTTTGCGCGCCGTACGCCAGGAGGGTGCCTCGGGCGAGGCCGAATGGGAGGGACTCGGTGTACGTGTCGGCTCCCTGTGGTGCGTCCTGCCGCGCGCCGATGTCCGCGAAGTGATCACACCGCCGCCGCTGACGCGGGTGCCGGGCGCACGGCCCTGGCTGATCGGGCTGGCCAACGTGCGCGGCAACCTGTTGCCGGTGTTCGACCTTGCGGTGCTCGCTGGCCTGCCGGCGGAGGAAGACACGCGCAGCGCGCGGGTGCTGGTGCTCAACTCCGATCAACTGCCGGCGGGATTCCTGGTCGGTGAAGTCGTCGGGCACCGCCAGTTCGCGGTCGAAGATCAGGCGCCGCACCGCCTGCAGATTTTGAGCGGATCCGACTTCTCCAACTGGCTGCTCGGTGCCTTCGAGCGTGATGCTCAGGTCTGGCAGGTGCTGAGCCTGCATCGCCTGGTGGCGTCCGAGCAGTTCGTGAGAACGGCGGAATAAGCATGATCGCAACCCGTCCAAGCTTGGCATCCGGCCTGCATTGGGTACGCCCGGAGATCGAGGCCTGTCTTCAGCGGGTACGAACCCAGCTCGAAAACGCGATGGAGAGCGCCGATGAGCGCGCCGGCCTATTGGCGGCCGTCGCCGAGTTGCGCCAAGTGCTGGGCACCACCTCGCTGATCCAGTGCGCGGGCGCCTCGATTCTCGCCGAGGAGATGCTGGCAACCACCCAGCGCTTGAGTGAAGATGCGATTTCCGATCGCGAAACGGCTTGTGGCGCCGTGCTCGGCGCAACCCTGCAGCTTGCGGACTATCTGGATGCCTTGTCCGGTGGTGCCGAGGATTGCGTGCTGGTCCTGCAGGCGCTGATCAACGAATTGCGGCTGACGCGTGGCGTCGCCGTGCTGACCGAAGCCGAGCTGTTCGCGGCACAGATGAGGCTAATCGGTGTGGAGCTGCCCTTGCCGGGTGGCCGCGATGCGCAAACCACGGGTATGACCGCTGCCAAGCTGCTGCCGGCCGCGCAGCAGTCGATGCTGCAGTGGCTCAAGGACGACGATATCCGCACCGCCGTGGCGCGTCTCGGCAAGGTCGCCGAGCACCTGAGGCAGGGCGCCACCGTGCCGGCGGCCGCGCAACTGTGGCGCATCGTCGCCGGCGTGGCCGAAGCGTTACTCGGTCAGGGTCTCGAAGATTCGCTGGAGGTGAAGCGTCTCTGTGGCCGGGCCGTGCAGCAGATCAAGCGCACCGTCGAAATCGGCGAGGACGCGGCCGCCGCGCAGTTCGACGAACTGGCCTATCAACTGTTGTTTCATGTCGGCCGTTCGCGTGCGCGCGGGGCGCGCGTCACCTTCCTGCGTCGCGCCTTTGCGCTGGACCAGCGGCTGCCGTCGAGTTCGGCGCTGGAGGCGATGGCGCGCAAGCTGCGCGGGCCCAACACACGCTTGCTGCAGAAACTATCCGACGAAATTCGCGCCGACCTGGCCAAGGTCAAGGACACCATCGACCTGGTGGTGCGCGCTGGCGAGCGTGCCAGCGTCGATCTGTCGCAGACCGCCGCGCAGTTGCACGGCATTGCCAACACCCTGGGCATGCTTGGTCTGGTGACGCTGCAGCGCGTTGCGCAGAACCAGTCCGACGCGGTGGCGCGTCTGCGTTCGGCCGATGGTGCGGGCGCCGGTTTGTGGATGGATGTCGCTACGGCGCTGTTGCGTATCGAAAATTCCTTGGATGCCGCCTTGTTCCGTCAACTGCGGCGCAGCGATCCGGAGCTCGCATCGGCGTCGCAGTACGACGAAGGCACGCCACCCTCCGCGGATTTCGACGAAGGTTTCGGTGCGCTGCTGCGTGAATCGCTGGTCAATCTTTCGAAGTTCAAGAATGCCGCCGACCTCGCGCTGCGGCAGGGCTCGCGTGATGGTCTGTCCTCGGCGCAGACCCTGCTCGGGGAGATTCGGGCCGGATTGAGAATTCTCGACGATGAGCGTGCCGCCGGCCTGATCGGCGAACTGTTGCGCTATGTCGAGCAGGATGGATTCCCCGCCGGGATTCTGGTGCAGGCCCAGGCCGAACGCTTTGCCGACGCGGTGGCGTGCACGGAGTTCTACCTGGAGGCTTTGCAGTCGCGCTCGCCGGACAGCGCGCGTCTGCTGGACGATCTGGCCGCCTACATCGAGCGCCTCGAATTCGCCGATGGCGCCGCCGACACCGACCAGGCGGAGCTTGAGCCATCGCCGTTAGTTGCGCCGCAGCTGCTCGATGAGGTCGACCCCGAGATTCGCGAGGTCTTTGTCGAAGAAGCGGGCGAAGTGCTCGAAACCCTGCGTAGTCAGCTTGCGCCGTGGCAGCGCGAACCGGGTGACGTGGCCCACTTGCTGGAAGTGCGGCGAGCCTTTCACACGCTCAAGGGTAGTGGCCGCATGGTCGGCGCCGATCTCATCGGCGACTACGGATGGGCCTGCGAGAATCTGCTGAATCGATGTCGTGACGGCGAAATGAAGGTCGATAGTGAAGTGCTGGACCTGATCGCTCGCGCTGTCGCGCTGTTGCCCGAGTTGATCCACAGTTTCCGTGAACAGCGCGAGCCGCCTGATACGGCAGCGGAGCTGATTGCCGCTGCGCATGAGCTGACCGAGCGAGCGGTCAATGACGCTGCTGCGATGCGCTCGGTGTTTCACGACGACGCGCGCGGGCACCTGCTGCGCGTGCAGAACTGGGTGGATCAGCAGGATGCCGATGCCGGCGCCCACACGGTGGATCCCGAAGTCGTCCGGGCGCTGCATACCTTGCGCGGCAGCGCGGCGGTGGTGGGCTACGGCGCGATCAGCCAACTCGCCGGATCACTCGAACGAGGCCTTGATTTCGCTGGTCTTGGTGCCAGCGAACAGCCGGTGGAGCGGCTCAAGCTGATCGCCGATGCGGTGCTTCAGCTCGGACAATGGCTGGATCAGCAGCCCCCCGCGCCGGCCGAAGCCGCGTTGCCATGGCAGTCTCGCATCATCGCCATACTCGGCATGCCGAGCGAAGTCGCTGGCGGCGAGCCTGACGACCAGCAGTTGGCCGAGCTGTTCACGCACGAAGTGTTCGATTGCGTGCAGCAGATCGAGGCATGCATCGAAGCCTGGCGCCAGCAGCCCGATGCCGCACACTACGCGGCTCAGGCAGCCGCCCTGTTTCGCACCGTGCGCGACGCCGCGCAGGCGGCGCACAGCTCCGCGCTGGAATCGGCGGCGACGGCATTCGAGGCCCGACTCGGACACGCTGAGTTTCGCGAAGACCGCAAATCGCGACCCGATGCGCCGTTCTTCAGCGCCGTCAGCGAAGCGATCGAAGGGATCTATCAGTTGCTCGATGCAATTCGCGACGGTCGAGCGCCGGATCGTGACGACGCTCTGATCGGGCGGATCCAGGCACTGGGCGGCAGCGCGATCGGGATCGAAGCAGCCACGCCGGTCGCCGATGAGGCCGGGGCCGATGCCCCGTTCGAAGAGGTGCCGGTCGGTGATCGCGATCCGGCGCTGACCGACATCTTTCTGTCAGAAGCCGAGGAGTTGCTGGCGGTTGTCGAAGGCGGATTCGACGAATGGCAGGCCAAGCCGCTGCGAGACGCGCCGGATGCCGAGGTGACGCGCGCCCTGCACACGCTCAAGGGCAGCGCGCGAATGGCGGGTTTCGAATCGCTGGGCGAAGTCGGACACCGGCTCGAAAGCCTCGTCGAGGCCGCTGCGCAGTCCCGGGTGGCGCGTGATGCCAGCTATTTCGGACGGCTCGCCAATGTCGTGGACGGCTTGCACCGAGCGGTCGACCAGATTCGCCGCGGCTACGAGCCCGAAGTCGAGCCCTTGTTTGTGGAACTGGAAATCCAGCAAGCGGAGTCGGCCTCCGCCGCCGACTGGACGGTTCCAGAGAGCGACGCCGGGTTTGTTGAGGCGGCGTCTCGGGAATACGAGGTTCGAGACGAGCTGATCGTCGAGATTCCCCCGTTTGCCGAACACCGTGACGACGCGGCTGACATCGGGCTGCCCGCTGCGCCGGCGACGCAGCCTTTTGTTCCGCTGCCGGCGCAGCCGGCGCCCAGCGCCGAGGACGACGACGCGGAGCTGCTGGCCATTTTCAGCGCCGAGGCGGCCGAGCTGCTTGAACAGATGGAGGCCGCACTCGCCATCTGGCGCACGCAGCCGACCGATGCCGCGCCGCTACAGGACCTGCAGCGGATTCTGCACACGCTCAAGGGCGGCGCGCGCATGGCGGGCCGCTATGCGATGGGCGCGGCCGTGCACGAAATGGAGTCGCTGGTCGACGACATGGCCAGCACCTATCTGCCGACCGACGATCTGGCCTTCGATCAGTTGCATACGCGTTTCGAGCAGTTGCAGCACATGCACGACCGCCTGGTGCGCGGCGACGAGTCGTTCGAGGACGAAGACGATCAACCGATCGAGGCGCCGTACGATTGGACCCCTCCACCGCCGCCAGAAGCAGCCGAAGCGGAGCCGGCCGCCGCCGAATTGCCGGAACCGGTACCACCGATCGAGTGGAACGACGCGCCGCTAGAGCCGCCGACCGAGACCGGTCCGGAACCCGTCGTGGCCGCTGGTCTGCCGGACGAGCGGCCGCCGCCGATGCGGGTCTGGGACCCGCAGCTGTTCTGGCGGCCCGAGGACGACAGCGGGCTCTGGCAGCAGCAGCGTCGGGAACTGGCACGCGTGCCCGTGGAGCGGCTGGACAGCCTGCTCAACGCCGCCAGCGAAATGTCGATCTATCGCTCGCGCCTTGAGCAGCGCAACGTCGAGACCGGCAGCCAGCTCGCGGAAATGGAGTCCACGGTCAACCGCATCCGCGAGCAGCTTCGGCAGATGGATATCGAAACCGAGGCGCAGATTGCCGCGCGCGGCCTGATACAGACTCCGTCGGAGTCCGGGGACGATCGCTACAGCGCCGAGTTCGATCCGCTGGAACTGGATCGCTATTCGCGCATGCAGGAGCTGTCGCGTGCGCTGTCCGAATCCGTCGGCGACCTCGGTTCGCTGCATGATTCGCTGTATCAGGTCACGCAGGACGCCAGCAGTCTGCTGCAGCAGCAGGGTCGCATCAATACCGAGGTTCAGCAGGGTCTGATGGGGACCTTGATGGTGCCGTTCTCGCGTCAGGTGGCGCGCCTGCAGCGCGTGGTCCGGCAAACTGCTGTGGAAGCGGGCCGGCTTGCCGAGGTCAGCTTCCTCGGCGTCGAGGCGGAGCTCGATCGCAACGTGCTGGAACGGATGACCGCGCCGCTGGAGCACTTGTTGCGCAACGCCGTCGTCCACGGCATCGAGCCGGCGACGGTGCGAACCGGTCTTGGCAAGCGCGAAGTCGGCGAGATCGTGATCAGCCTGCAGCGCGACGGCACGCAGCTGGTGATCGAGATTCGGGATGACGGACAGGGTCTGGACATCGATGCGATTCGTGATCAGGCCATCGCCCGCGGACTGATGCCGCCGAATCTGGAGCTGAGCGAGCTTCAGGTGGCCCAGTTCATTTTCGAACCCGGATTTTCGACTGCGCGCGAGCTGACGCAGAACGCTGGCCGTGGCGTCGGCATGGATGTCGTGGCCTCGGAGGTGAAGCAGCTCGGCGGTACGCTCGATCTCGAAACCGAGCGCGGCGGCGGCACCTGCTTCGCGATCCGGTTGCCGCTGACACTGGCGGTTTCGCAGGCGCTGCTGGTCACGGTGGGGACCGAGCTGTACGCGATTCCGCTGTCGAGCATAGAAGGCATCGCCCGCGTTCCACGCGCCCAGCTCGACCAGTATTTCGGCGACAGCGACGCCACGCTGTCCTACGGCGGTGCGGATTATCCGCTGCGCTACCTCGGTGACTATCTCGGCGTCAGCCGCCTCGAAACGGATGAAAGCCGCACCGTACCGACGATTCTGGTGCGGGTCCCGGAGGGCATCGGCGGCGGCGAGCGCCGTATGGGCCTGGTGGTGGACTCGATGCAGGGCAACCGCGAAGTGGTGTCGAAGGCGGTCGGCCCGCAGGTCAGCTCGATTGTCGGCGTGACCGGCGCCACGATCCTCGCCGATGGCGCGGTGGTGCTGATTCTGGACGCACCGGCGCTGGTGCTGGATCGCACGCGCCGCGCGCTGCTGGCGGAGGCACAGAGCGCCGCCGCGCCGCGCGCTGACGATCGCGCGATGATCATGGTGGTGGACGATTCCATCACCATGCGCCGCGTTGCCGAACGTCTGCTGACGCGTCACGGCTACCGCGTGCTGACGGCACGTGACGGACTCGATGCGATCGCCCAGCTCGCCACCGAATCGCCGACCGCGATTCTGCTGGACATCGAAATGCCGCGTGCCGATGGATTCGAGGTGGCCGCCTACGTGCGCAACAGCGAACGGATCAGCGATGTGCCGATCATCATGATCACCTCGCGCTCCGGCGACAAACATCGTCAGCGTGCGCGCGAGCTGGGTGTGAATCGCTATCTGATCAAGCCCTATCAGGAAGACCAGTTGTTGTCCGAGATTCGCGGGGTATTGGTGTCGTGAGCGAGCCCGCCGAAATTCACGCGGTGCTGATCGCGCTGGCGCGCGACAGCCTGTTGCTGCCGAACGTGGCGGTGGTGGAGACCGTGCCATTGGAAGACCTGCAGGTTGCGGTCGACGCCCCGGCCTGGCTTGCCGGGCATGTGCAGCGCGAGGCTCAGCGTCTACCGGTGTTGCGGCTGGAGCGGCTCAATGGCGACATGGGCGAGCCCGACCCACGGCGCGCGCGCGTGATCGTGGTCAAGCTGCCGGACCCGGTTGACGGACTGACTGCGATCGGCGTGCTGGCCCAGGCCTATCCGCATCTGGTGACGCTCAATCGGGCCGCGATGCGGGCCGAGACGCTGCGTGATTCGGACCGTTCCGATCTGGTGCTGGCACGGGTTCGTCTGGGCAACCAAGTATGCTGGATCCCGGACTTCGGCATCGTGATGGCCGAAATCCGGACATTGTCCCGAGCGGCCTAGGGCGGTATCGGACCCGGCGGTGGCAGCCCGAACCGGACGCCGCGCTCCAACATCACTCAATTCACGTCACAAGGAGGTGCGAGATGGCCGAATCCGATGACGCCCTGATTCGCACGCTTTATTCGCTCGCAACACTGCACGAAAGCACCGAAGTCCGTGAGCTGCTGCTACGGGCGTTCAGGACACACCATGGCGCCCCTGTCGCCGCCTGGCTGACGCAGGGGCAGACCGGTGTATCAGGCGAATTCACGGTGGAGCCCGACGAAGGTTCATTGACACCACTGCATCTGATCGGCGGCGCCAGCGAAGCGGCCAGCCTGCCGCGCGTGTCTGGCCTGATGCACCCCCTGATCGTGACCTATCGTCATCCTGTCGGACATCTGACCAGCATCATCGCGCTCTGGTTCGCCGGCCCCTCGTCGCCGGACGACATCGGCCGGGTCGAACGCGGCGTGAGCCACTTGGTCGCTGCCGATTCGCTGGGACAGCAACTCTATGTGCAGCGCGACGAATGGCTGATGTCGCTGGGCCGCACCAATCGCGGCTCCACCGCGCTGATCGACGCCAGCGGCGTCGTGCATACGGCGAGCCCGCAATTTCGTTCGCTGGTGGCCCAGGTCTACGGCGACCCGGATTTCGATCGCCTGCCAATTCCCTTGCCCGGCGACATCGAGCGCAACACCCGCTTCGGTGACCGTGAGCTGCGCTTTCGGCTTGAGCCGCATGGCCAGTTGTTCACGCTGTACGCGCGCCGCGCTCTGCCGCTGGACGATCTGTCCCCGCGCGAGCAGGAGATCGCCCGCGCTCTGGGCGAGGGCAAGACCTTCAAATCGGTTGCACGCGACAAGGGTATTGCCGTCAGTACGGTGGCCAATCATGCCTCGCGGATTTATCGCAAGCTCGGCATCTACCGGCGCGAGGATCTGGTCGAGATCGTGCGCGCGCCTCGGGGCGCCACGCCTTCATCCCCGTAGCGCCGCGACGCCGGAGTCCTTCGAATCGTTACGGTCGACAGCGCATCGCTGCCTTGTCGTCGGTGCTAATCTCCTGCGCGGAAATCGACGATGGAGAGAGCACCGAGGATGGACACGCAGCCGAGGCCGACAGTCGCGCCAGTCGAAGTGCTGGACCATGGAATTCTGTGCATTGACACCCTCCAGGAGCGGCGCCGGCTGGCCTGCTGCTATCTGATCGAGCGCGACGGCGAATACGCCTTCGTCGAAGCGGGTACCTCGCATGGTGTGCCGCGCCTGCTGGCGCTGTTGGAGGCGCGCGGCATCGCCCCGGAGCGGGTGCGTTACGTACTGCCCACCCATGTGCACCTGGACCACGCCGGCGGTGCCGGCGTGCTGATGCGCGCCCTGCCCGAAGCGATGATGGTGGTGCACCCGCGGGGTGCGCGGCACATGATCGATCCTTCGAAACTGATCGCCGGCGCTGAAGCCGTCTACGGCGCCGAAGCGCTGATGCGCATGTACGGAGAGATCGCGCCGGTCGACGAAACGCGCGTGATCCAGGCGCGGGATGGCCTGCGCTTGAGCCTTGGGGGTGGCGAGCTCGAATTCATCGACACGCCGGGGCACGCCCGGCACCACTACAGCATTTGGGACACCGTCAGCGAGGGCTTCTTCACCGGCGATACCTTCGGCCTGTCGTATCGAGACTTCGACGGACCCGGCGGGCCGTTTCTGATGCCGACCACCACCCCGGTGCAGTTCGATGCACAGGCCTGGCTACAGACCATCGACCGCTATTTGAGCTACCGACCGAAGCGCATGTATCTCACGCATTACAGCGCGATTGAAGATGTGGCGACGCGTGCAGCGGAATTGCGCGCCGGCATCGGGCGCTACGTGCAGATCGCGCGGTCGCTGGCGGACGCACCGGAGCGGCATTCCAGATTGCGCGAGGCGCTGCTCGACGATGCCTTGTCCGCGCTGCATCGTCTCGACGCCCCGGTCAGCGACGCACGGGCGCGCGAGCTGCTCGAGTTCGATATCGAACTCAATGCCCAGGGGCTTGGCGTCTGGCTCGATCAGGCTGCATGAGACTGGCCGTATTGAGCCTGCTCACGCTGTCGCTGAGCGCCTGCAGTAGCCTCGGCTACTACGCCCAACTGTTGGACGGGCAGGTGGCGGTGTTGCGCGCGCGCTCGCCGATCGATGCGCTGATTTCCGATGCCGACACCGATCCGGCCCTGCGCGTGCGTCTGGAGACCGTGAAGGCCGCGGTTTCCTTCGCCGCAGAGGCGCTGGCCTTGCCGAATCACGGCAGCTATCAGCAGTACGCCGATCTCGGGCGGCCTTATGTACTGTGGAACGTCTTCGCCACACCGGAGTTCGATCTGGCGCCGATCGAATGGTGCTATCCGCTGGCCGGTTGCTTCTCCTATCGCGGGCACTACGACCTGGAGGGCGCCCGGGCAGAAGCGCAGCGCCAGCGCGAACTCGGAAACGACGTCTACATCGGCGGAGTGCCGGCCTATTCGACCTTGGGCTGGTTCAATGACCCGGTGCTCAACACGATGTTGCGCTGGAACGATCAGGAGTTGGTCGGCACCCTGTTTCACGAACTCGCGCACCAGCGCGTCTTCGTCAAGAGCGATACCGCTTTCAACGAATCCTTCGCCAGCTTCGTACAGGAGGAGGGTTTGCGGCGCTGGCTGCAAGCACGCGGAGAGACGCCGCTCGATGTGACCGAGCCGCGTCGTCGCAATCAGGACTTCGTGGCGCTGGTACAGGCGACACGCGAGCGTTTGCAGGCGCTCTACCAGTCCAGCCGGACGCCGACCGCAATGCGCGCCGCCAAGCGACAGGTATTCGAGCAGATGCGCGAGTCCTACCAAGCGCTGCGGGACGGGCCGTGGCGCGGCTATGCCGGCTACGATCAATGGTTCGAGCAGGATCTCGACAACGCGGCCTTACTGCCGGTCGGGCTCTACAACACCTGGACGCCGGCGTTCGGACAGCTCTTCGCACAGGCGCGGGGCCATTGGCCACAGTTCTATGACGCCGTGGAACGGCTCGGCGAAAGGAGCGCGGATGAGCGCAAGCGCATGCTCGATGCCTTGCTCGAACAGGCGCAGGGCGATTGAGATGCGCTCTGCTCGAACGCGTGTAGCGCTACTGCCACTGATCCTGCTGTGCTGTGCGTGGACCGCGAATCGCGCCGGGGACAGCCGCAGCGACGCGATGCGCTTCATCCTTGAAAAGCTCAACGTCCGCGCGGGCGAGTCCTGGGATCGCAGCGGCCGTTTCTTTCTGTGGCACTTCGCGTTTTCGCCGGATGGTTGCGCGCTAACCGTCGAGCGCAGCGCGACCAATGAAGAAGCCGTCTATACCCAGACCGTGCCGCTGGCCGACGTCAACGTGCAGTGGGACGGTCGTTCCTCACTGCGCTTCAGCTGCCTGCGCGGCGATGCCTGCATTCGCTACGAGGATCTGCGAGACCGCAAGCTGCGCCGCGGAGATCGCACTCAGGGCGAGTTGTTGGTGATGCAGCCGGACGACCTTCCGAAACTGTTCGACGCCTTCGGCGAACTGCATCGCCTGTGTGACGACCCCTATCAGCGATAAACACGTCGCTTGCTCGCCTGCCGTTCAGCATCACCTCCATAAACTCCCCAGTGCCGGCTGGAGTCGCAGTCGTGGAATGTTCATCAGTACGTCTCAGCGATTCACGCGCGGTCCCGGCGCCACGCATAGTGGCAGCGGCGCAGTACAGGTTTCGGCGACTTCCCATGGCATTCCTCGGGGCGACCAGCCGGTCTTGGATGGTGCGGGTATGGAGAAAGGATGCGGTCCTGCTAGTGATCGCCGGCATTCATTTTTGTGGCAAGGGGTCTGGGCATGGCGTTGACATACATTGATCCGTTGACCGGGCGTTCCCGTGTCAAGCGGCGCTATCTTTGGGCGACCTATGGTGTGGTTGCAGGAATGCTGGCCGGCTTTTCGATCCACGCCCTGTTCAGCTGAAGCCTGTCCATTCAGCTGATCAATTCGGGACTTTGCGGCGCGCTGTCGGTATCCTGCGCGGGATTTTGATCCCGCCCGAATTCGATGCAACTGCACAATACGCTGACCGGCCGCAAGCAAGAGTTCGTCCCGCAGGATTCGTCGCGGGTCACGATGTATGTCTGTGGCCCCACGGTCTATTCCTATGCGCACATCGGCAACATGCGACCGCCGGTGGTGTTCGATGTGCTGGCGCGGCTGTTGCGGCATCGGTACGAACGCGTGGTCTACGTCCGCAACATCACCGACATCGATGACAAGATCAATGCCGCCGCCGAGCGTGAAGGTGTCTCGATCGCTGTGATCAGCGACCGCTATGCCGCCGCTTACCATGAGGATCTTGAGGCGCTGGGCGTGGCGCCGACCGATCACGAGCCGCGAGTCACCGAGCACCTGCCGCAGATCATCGCGATGATCCAGCGCCTGATCGATAGCGGACATGCCTACGCAGCCGAAGGACATGTTCTGTTCAACGTCGGTGCCTATGACGATTACGGAATGCTGTCCAAGCGCGATCGGCGCGAGATGCTGGCGGGGGCGCGTGTGGAAGTGGCGCCGTACAAGAAAGACGCTGGCGATTTCGTGCTGTGGAAGCCCTCCCGGGACGAGCAGCCCGGCTGGGACTCGCCCTGGGGCCGTGGCCGACCCGGCTGGCACATCGAATGCTCGGCGATGGCGGAAACTCTGCTCGGAGACACCATCGATATTCATGGTGGTGGGCACGATCTGGTGTTCCCACATCACGAAAACGAGATTGCACAGTCGCGCTGCGCCCACGGCGGTGCGCCGTTCGCGAACTACTGGGTGCACAACGGATTCGTCACCGTCAATCGCGAGAAGATGGCCAAGTCGGTCGGCAATGTACTGCGCGCACGTGAGTTGCTGGAGCAGGCGCCGGGCGAGGCGATCCGTCTGGCGCTGCTGGGCGGCCACTATCGTCAGCCACTGGACTGGACTGACGAAACCCTGGTGCAGGCAAAGCGCCAGCTCGATCGTCTTTACGGCGCCCTGCGTGAGGTTGCAGATGTCAAGCCGGCGGCCGGCGTCGAGGCGCCCGACGGATTCTTTGCTGCGCTCGACGACGATCTGAACACCCCGGCCGCACTGGCGGAAATGTTCGAACTGGTGCGCGCGCTGAACAAGGCAGAGTCGAACGAAGACAAGGCCGGGATCAAGGGGCAACTGCTGGCCGCCGCGAAACTGATGGGCCTGCTGAGTCAGACGCCGCAGGACTGGTTCGGAGCCGGTAACGATGATCCGGAATCGGCGGAGATCGAAGCCCTGCTGGAGCAGCGTGCCGCCGCACGCAAGGCCCGGGACTTCACCAGCGCCGACCGTATCCGTGACGAACTCACCGCGCGCGGTATCGTTATCGAGGACTCGGCGCAGGGGATACGCTGGCGACGCGCCTGAGTGGTCTTTCGAGCGTCGGAAACGCGGATTTTCGCGCGAAGACGCCAAGAAAGGCCGTCCCGCCTTTTTGATTCTCTTTGCGCCTTGGCGTCTTTGCGCGAGATCGCCTTTAACGTGAATCACGCGCGGCGTGATGCCGACCTACCCTCGCCCGCTTGCGGGAGAGGGGGGACCGCTCGCGAATGCGAGCGGTGGGTGAGGGGAACGGCCATGCCGCAGGCGATTCATTCTGCCAGGTGCTGCTTGCGGCATGGCCGTTAGACGCTCAGCGCCGCATGTCTCGGGCAGCTCAGCAAATGGTCGTTGACCATGCCGGTCGCCTGCATGAAGGAATAGACGATCGTGCTGCCGACGAAGCGAAACCCCGCCTTTTTCAGGTCCCTGCTGATGCGGTCGGACAATTCCGTCGTTGCCGGAACGTCCCCCATCGTGCGGAATCGGTTCACGATCGGCTTTCCGTCCACGTAACGCCACAGAAACTCGTCAAGACTGGTGCCTGAATCGCGCAGCCGCAGACAGGCGCGTGCATTGCTGATCGCCGCGTCGATCTTGAGTCGGTTACGCACGATGCCGGCATCCGCCAGCAGGCGAGCACGGTCCTTGTCGTCGTAGGCGGCGATGCGTTCGGCATCGAACTGATCGAAGGCGCGTCGGTAGTTGTCGCGCTTCTTCAGGATCGTGATCCACGACAGCCCGGCCTGTGCGCCTTCCAGAATCAGAAACTCGAACTGCCCGCGCTCCTCGCGCAAGGGCACGCCCCATTCCTTGTCGTGATACTGCTGATACAGCTCCGAGCCGTGGCTCCAGGGGCAACGTGGGTTCTCGTTCATGGCCGCTCCGTGCTGCATCGGCGCCCGGCGGGATTGCCGAATTGCGCGGGCGGCTATGGTAGCCTCGAACCTGCGGTCCAACCGCAGTCCAATCGTTGACCTGAGGAGGCAAACCCATGCGCTTCGTATCCCCTGTGTTGCTTGCCGGACTGGTCGTCGTCGCCTGTTCCGCTTCGGCGGCTTCCGATGACGATCTCGTTGAATATCGCGAAGACGGTATGCATGTGCTCGGTGGGCACATGGGCTCCATCGGCGCGATCGTCAAGGGTAAAGTGCCCTTTACCGATGACCTCGCAACGCACGCCCGAGGTCTCGCCGCACAGTCCAAGCTCGTCAAGGGTGCCTTCAAGGACAAGGCGATGAACGGCGACTCCGAGGCCAAGTCCGATATCTGGGAGAACTGGGACGACTTTGCCGCCAAGGCCGATGATCTGGAATCTGCCGCCGCCGAGTTCGCGGACGCCGCCGGTTCCGGCGACATGGCGGCGGTCCGCGCCACGGTCGGCGCCGTCGGCAAGGCCTGCAAGGGCTGCCACGACGATTACAAGGAAGACTAGTGTCGCGCCACAGACGTACGGCGGCATTCGAGCGCGACTGCATCACCGCTGAGGCACTCGGCCTGACTCGCCATCGTGCCCGCTATGCCACGCTCGACGGCGCACCTCAGCGGGGCGCCGCCACGCTCCCGGTGTGTCGCCAAAACTTCTGTGTCACGACGCTAGCGTTCTGAGGCACCGATGTCTCGGTCGTCAAGTGTCCGCATCTGGGATCTGCCAGTGCGTCTTTGCCACTGGCTGCTGGTGATCCTGGTTGCCGGTCTTTATCTGACCGGCGAGGTCGGTGGCTTCGATCTTGAACTGCCTTGGCCGGGTGGCAATACGCTCTATCTCGGCAACATGGACGTTCACGCGCTGCTGGGCCAGGCGGTATTGGGGGTTCTGGTATTTCGGGTGCTTTGGGGATTCTTCGGTTCGACCACCGCGCGATTCTCCGATTTCGTGCGCGGACCGGCGCCCGTCATTCGCTATCTGCGCGAGCTCCTGTCCGGCCGAATTCCTGAGGCGCGCGGGCACAATCCGGCGGGCGCCGTGATGGTTCTGTTGCTGTTGCTGTTGTTGGCGGCGCAGGCCGGGACCGGTCTGTTCGCCAGCGACGACTTCTTTTTCGAGGGGCCGCTTGCCCACCGCGTCGATAGCGATACGTCGCAGACACTCACGCGTCTGCATAAGCTGAATTTCAATGGTTTGCTTTTCGCAATCGGCTTGCACGTGCTTGCGTCCGTCTACTATCTGATTCGCGGCAAGAACCTCATCGGGGCGATGGTTCATGGTCGAAAATCAGAAGACCAGCTCGCGGGCGCGGAGGCTCGTCCGCAGTTTGCGGGCGCTTGGAAGGCCTGGCTCGTTGCGGTACTGGCCGTCGCCGCGGTCTGGGGCTTGCAGGAACTCTGATTTTAACGTGAAAGAGAGCTGATTTTGGGCGAGCGGCAGCCTGGCCGTTGGAGGCCCTGCGGTGAGCGGTGTTGGAAGCTCAGGCTTGAGTGGGGATCAATCCGTACTGAGTCAGGGCCTTGATCCAGC
>Ga0209404_10000085_pt1 | contig 82960 bp, 92 predicted proteins | sample TroAtlMetagenome_2_FD_187447 | JGI IMG/M metagenome (GOLD analysis project Ga0209404, IMG submission 187447) | Marine eukaryotic phytoplankton communities from Atlantic Ocean - Tropical Atlantic ANT8 Metagenome (SPAdes) (version 2) | ecosystem: Environmental > Aquatic > Marine > Oceanic...
AAATATGTTGCCCAGTTGCTCTATGGTAACAGCGGTGCTGGTGCGGTGGATAATGCCGTTACACTTCTTATTTTATTACTAGTGTTTGTATTTGACCCATTGGCGATTGTGTTGGTACTTGCTGCTAACCTTAGTTGGAAGGAAAGACAAGGAGAACTCATAACACCAATGACAGTTGATGAAACAGTAGTTGAAGAGCAGATTATACCAGAAGAGGAACCAAAGGGAATGCCTACCGATGATTTACCAGAGATGGAAGATTGGGTTAGGGATAAGTATGGTACTAGTTCTGGAATGGAGAACCTTTCCGATACCGATAAAAAGAAATTGGAATGGTTAATTGATAAGAAAAAATCACAGGAGTAAAGTGAAAAATATAGTAATGATTGCATTGGCGATGTTAAGTTTCGGCGCCATTGCAGATGATGTAGAAGAAACTATAGTAGTAGGTGCTAAAGTATATAATGGATATGCTGACCCACTATATGACGATAACCTTTTAGAGAGTATACAGTACACTAAAAAGTTTATTGCTGGTGGTCTAGGTGGATTTCATGGTATACAATTAAACGGTACTGATACAAAACATACCGCAGTATATAAAAACGGTGTACCTGTCAATGACCCCAGTTCTGGGTGGTACGATTTTGGTACAGACTTACCAGCACATCAAGACATAACTGTTATATCTGGGCCGAATAGTGCCAGATTTGGTAGTGGTTCTATGGCTGGTGTCGTATTGATTGAGGATAATTTTGAAAGACAGTTCACGGCGGAAGTTGCTGAAGATATCACAAAAGTAATTGCCAGTTATGAATGGTATCCAGAGTCACAGGAAGTTGGTGTACAAGTTGCCCACTACAATGGTACTACTGGTTCTGCCATGACATATAATGATGAGTTGGATTGGTATAAAAACACCACAGTAAAGTTTGCTTACGCGAATGAGGTAGGTAAGATAAATCTGGAGAGTATCAATTATGATTCTGATTATGACCAATGCTGGTGGATGATGCCACCTAATGAGTGGGAAGATTGGATGTGTCATGTTGAGGGTGAGAAAAATACCGCAACGCTGAGGACTAAATATCTGGTTCTAGGACATACCACAAATAAGGCAAAACATAATACTGGATATGAGATAGAGTCAGAAAGGACTTATGGTAACTTTATCGCATATAAGGATAATGGCCATGAGTTAGGAGTGACAGCGCAGAATGAGGTTTATAATGAAAAAAGTAGAGACACTTATTCTGCCTATTACCAATGGCAAAATGATTTCATTGGGGTTGGGTACAGATTTCAAGAAGGTACTGCTCCCATGTCAGAACAACATATTGCTAGAATTGGTATAGAGTGGGATGGTTTAAGATTCTCACTTGCTAATAGTTATAGACTGCCTAATTTATATGAGCAGAGAGGTGATGGATGGGTACACGCGAATCCAGACCTACAACCAGAAGAAGGTATTGGCACAGAATTTGGATACAAGGATGTGTCCATTTACTACTATGAATTTGATGAAGGTATAGATTTTGACTTCAACCAGTACAAATATGTAAATACTGGGGAATATTCTTCACAAGGAATTCGCTATCAAGACCAATTTTTGCTTGACAATGGGTCTATTTTCGTGTATACTGAGTACACAGAAACAGATAGGATTAGAGTACCTAGATATAGGACTAAATTGAGTTATTGGACATCTGGTTCATTTGGTGGTATTCAATGGGATACCGCTTTAGAATATCTAGGTGAATTTGAGAAAGGACAGGATTATGATGGAAGAATTATTGATGATGTTAGCACCGCTAATTTTAAGTTTGGTGTATATGCTACATCAAATTTGTATATCATGTTAGAGTTAGATGATATTATGAATAATAGATTTGAGGTGTTACCCGATTATGCTGCTGGTGGAAGAACAGTACGACTCAGTTTCGACAGAATTTTATAAGGAAAAGTTTATGCCCAAACTTTTAACAAATGGGTGTTCAATATCTCTTGGTGCTGAAATGGGTGAAACTACTAGAACAGCAAAAGAGGGATGGACATATCAACATTGTGATACAGACTACAGATATAGAGAAAGGTGGTCTACAAAACTCGCTGAGAAAATGGGAATGGAACCCATTAACCTATCTAGAGGTGGTGGTTCTAATTGGCGTATATGGAGAACTACGCAAGATTATTTACTAACTAACCCAGTTGATTTTGCAGTTATACAAATGACAGAAGCAAGTCGATGGCAGATGCCTATTAGTTTTGATTTCTTAGACAGGTGGAATCCAACTTCAACAGTATCTAGTTTTTTTGATTTCACGCATGGTGGCATATACGGACATGCAGATAATGGAAGGGGGTATGAAGAATATTCTAATTGGAATTATGGCGAGTATCATCAATTAAGAAGCTTCCAGAATGACCATAGACCAAATGGTGAAATGGTAGATGAGAATCATTATAGTGGTATGAAACAAGAGATAGATGGGTATTTCTTATTCAATGACCAGTTTCACAACTATTTCGATTTTCTGAGACATGTTCTTTATTTACACTATATGTTTGAGAGTAACGATGTGCCTCACTTGATTGTTGATATGTTAGAGAGCATTGTCATATGCACATACATGAAAGATGAATTAGAACGAATTACAAAATTACCGCCAAAAGTAATGTTAGAAAAGTACAGGGCGAATCAATATGAATTGACATATGTTGTAGATGAATATGACCCATCAAAAGATGAGGATTATTTGATATGGTTTGAATATATCAAAAGGTCTAATATGAGTGAAAAGTTTAATAATCTATACAATAAAGTAATTGGTGCAAAGTGGTTTGATGGCCACCCATACAGAAATTACTTTAGTAGGATTACAAGAGATTGCCCACGCGAGGGCATGAATAGTATGTACTTAGGGGAGATGCCTAAAGGACATCCCAATGAGGAATGCCATTCCATTTTCGCGGAACGAATGTATAATGAAATAACTAGGAGAAATTTGTTATGAATAATGTGAAATATAGTAGGTCACAACTTAGTGACATCTTGGTAGAACAAGAAGCTGTTATTGGGTATACCAAAAAAGATGGTACGGAAAGGGATGTCCACGCGACATTGATACCTAATCGTATTCCAGAGGTGAAAAACCCAGCACCAGTTAAAGAAACTCATTTGACTGTTTTCGATACAGAAAAACAGCAATGGAGAACTTTACTGGTTGACCAGATAAGGAATATTACTCTTGAAGTACCTAATTCTGGTGTAAAAGTCGCTTCTGCATAAAAATAATGCTTGACACTTGGACTAGACTTGTGTTATTATACATATTACTATAACACAAGGAGTCCAATAATGGCACGAATTACTAAGGACGATTTTCGTCCAGACAAACCAAAGCGTAGGCGGCGAAAACCTATGTCTGAGGAACAGAAGGCTGCCGCTGTTGAAAGACTAGCGAAGGCACGAGAAGCGAGGTTGAAAAAGAACCCGCCCAAATTAAAGCATATCCATCCAGATGTACTGGCATTGCCAGAGGATAATCATTTGTCATATGTAAAAGTCAAGGGGTGGATTAAAGCTAACAAAGAGAAATTACCAGAGTTAAAGAGACAAGTGCGGAATAATGTCAAAGGTGCATTAGCACAGCATGAGTCTGTTAGAACTTATATTTCATCTATGGAAAACTATTTGAAGTCTAGCACATGGACTTCTTTATTTGCTGGGGAAGACCAGACACAAAGAGTAGTTTTTAGGTGTACTACCCTAGCTTATGACAAGGATGGCAATGTGAAGCGAAGTCGCGGTGTTTTTTACGATGACCTTGGATTTGTCTGGGGGAGTGAACCAGATGATAATAGTTGATTATAACCAAATTAGTATCAGTAATCTCATGGCGGAACTTAACGGTTCCAAAGATTCTGATATTAACATAGACCTAGTTCGTCATATGATTCTCAACACATTGAGAAGTTATAAGACAAGGTGGGGTGATGAGTATGGCGATTTAGTAATTGCTTGTGACAATAGGCGATATTGGAGAAGAACTGTATTCCCACAATACAAGGCGAGTCGTAAAAAGACACGCGAAGATAGTGGATATGATTGGACATCTATTTTTGAGGGTCTATCTCTGGTAAGGAATGAGTTACAACAACACATGCCGTATCCAGTTGTAGATGTTGATGGTGCTGAGGCAGATGATGTAATTGGTACATTGGTAGAGTGGAGTCAGAAAAATGATTTGGTACAGGAAGGATTGTTTGAATCACCTAGACCATTGTTAATTATATCTGGTGACCATGATTTCCAACAGTTACAAAAATATGAGAATGTTGTACAGTATTCGCCTCTTAGAAAGAGATTTGTAAAGATTAAGGAATCAGCAGACGCCGTATTACGCGAACACATTATACGCGGTGATAAGGGAGATGGGGTTCCAAACATTCTTAGTGACGATGATTCTTTTGTAGAGGGTAAAAGACAGAGACCAATACGAAAGGCGCTAGTTGCTGAGTGGAAAACCCAGAAACCCGAAGAATGGGTAACAGGTGAAATGGCAGCTGGGTATATCCGAAATAAAACTATGGTGGATTTATCACAAACACCAGAGGAAATTAAAGAACAGATTGTGTTTCAGTATACAGCACAGTTAGATAAGTCTGCTGAGGACATGTATAAATACTTCATGAACTTTGGTCTTGACAGACTTATTGAAGTGATTGATGAATTTTAATGAGGTAAAATATGAGAAAATTTAGACAAATGAATGAGGGTTTCACCTATGTACTTGAAGGAGAAAACCTAGACGAGCAAGTCACTCGCCTAAAACAATGGGGACAAACCAACCAATGCCTAGTTCCAGTAGTTAGAATAGGAGTTGGTGCGGAGAAACCCGAATGGGATTTGCCAGAGGGCATGCCCGAAACTACCAAACTAGAAGAGGATACGCCAGATGGATTAGGTGCAACATCTATCCAAATGGAATGGCGTAGAATTAAACAGTTTACAGAACCGAATTCCAATATGAAAAATCTGCCTGCATGGAAACAGGAGATGAATTGGTTACAGATTCTTGAGGGTGTACATCCAGAGGAAGCGAAAATACTTACTTCTGTGAAGGATGGTAAACTTCTTGAACTATACCCGAAGTTGGAAAAACTCATGGCACCATTGGGAATTACTGAGTATAACAAACCTAAAAAGAAGAGGGCGCCTCGCAAGAAAAAGGAGAAGACTAATGCCTGATTTCACACCACAGTTAACAAAAACTTTACGATATTATTTCGACAGTCAGATAGGCAAACACAAAATTAATGTACAAGTCTTGATGCAAAAGGGAGTTGGTGTTGCTGAACACCCAGACATAATGCAGACTATTGAGGATGAACTTGGTAAGATAGCAGAGTACAAAGATAAACTAGCAGCTCTGAGAGATGTAGAACTCGAAGACAGTTTGTCGGATGAAGCTCAACTGAGTTTCTTATCTGAATAGAATGGGTGATATATACAAATTAAGCGAAAAACATTACCCTAAGAATCCCCCCGCCGCTGCCATTATAGTTGAAATTGGTAGCGATAACTTAGAAGGTTCAACAGCGTATTTTTCTAGACTCGCAGAAGCTAAACATACAATGTTGGTGTCAGTAGACATTAGTCCTTTGCCATCACAAAGATTAGCACATTTACGAAATACCGAATGGGTAGTAAAGAAGGGTTCAGATTACACTAGAAATTTTAAGTGGGAACATGGTATCGCTTGTTTGTATTTGGATAATTTTGATTATATCTTTGATATTCACAATATGCCAGATTGGGTGATAGAACAAAAGCAGATGTATAAAAGAGAGTGGAATATAGATTTGGACAATCAGAGTTGCCAAGTTGAACATATGAAACAGATGATAGATTTAATGCCGAATATGATTTCTGAAGGAATAGTGGTTTGTGATGATACATACCGACATAATAATTGTTGGACTGGCAAGGCAGGCCCTGCTGTGACATATTTACTCGCTAATGACTATAAGATAGTGGAAGGTGACTATCCCAATGGCGTAATTTTGAGGGCGCCATGAATACTCGTGCATCTAGGTTTTTCTTGTTTAAGTGTGGTGGGTGGAAAAACGAATATTGGATTGTAGATGAGAAGAGTCTACAGGAAGTACCAAAACCACGCGAGATGATAATCAAATTCTCTAATATAGAACAGATTAGAGAGTACGCAATTACCCAGAATCCACAAGACCTACCAATAGTCGATAGGTGCAGAGACCGTACCGCTTGGCACACGCCAGAGGGTCGAGAACGCATCAAACAGGCGAAACTGGGTCAGAGTAACCCCAATTCAAAGGGGTTGACAGAAGCGCATAGGGCGAAGATATCGCAGACTATGACAGGCACTAGGAGAGGGGAATTCAATCCCATGTATGGACGCACACATAAAGCGAAAACCATAGAACTAATCAGACAGAAGGCATATGCCCGCCCAAAAATGAGGTGGTGTGTAGAACCTACTGGAAAGTCCCATTTGGTGCGGGCTGACGGTGAGATACCAGAATCTTGGCAATGGGGACGATATTACGACAAATATAGACCAAATGAGTGAATTTTTTTATCAATTTTTTTGCTTTTCTCAGTTAAATCAATGACTTAGAGAGGCGGATTTATCGCTATTTTGCTTGACTTTTGCCCTAAATTATGGGATCATATACATGTAATTAGGAAAGTGAGAGATAATATGAAAACAAACAAAATTGATTATTTAAACGCAGAGAATGGTGGTCTTCTATTTACTTTGGAGAACACTAGGGAATCGTTTTTTGGTGGTACACTTGAAGAGTGTGCTTTGATTATTGCGAAACATGGAGTGGCGTCTAGTGTGATGGGTTCTTCTTCAATGGATTTCGCTAGTGAATATGGTTTTGAAAACGATGGTGATGCTTTGACTATGTATCAGTATGCCATCAAATTAAGTGGAGTGTAATATGACAGGATTAGTTGAAACAGAATTAACTTTGACTCTCAATCAGATTATTGAGAAAATGGGTGCCCCAAAAGGTACGACTTATGACCAGTTAGACGAAGGTCAACAGGCACATGTGGATGCCTACTGTGAACAGTTTGATGATGATGGAATTGACCACGCTGGTGGGCAATGTTATTGTGGTGAGTACAATTGTCCAGAAGAGTATGTTCATGCAACGAGTGGATGGTGATGGTAGTAGATAAGTCAAAAATAATTTTAACCGATTGTGATGGAGTCTGCCTAGATTGGGAGACTGCATTTTTCACATGGATGGCTCACAATGGAATGAACCCTGTGGGCGAAGATTGGAAACTCAAATATAAAGTTTCCCAGAGATTTGGAGTCTCACCAAAAGAAGGTCAGAGATTGACCAACCAATTTAACAGTAGTGCTGCTATTGGATTTTTGCCCCCTCTTAGGGACGCTCAGTACTACATCAAGAAACTTGCTGAAAAACATGGGTACAGATTCGTTGCTGTGACTAGTTTGCATAGTGACCCATATGCCCAAGAGTTGAGAACGCAAAACCTTAAAAAGTTATTTGGAGAGGACACATTCATCGAGTATCACTATTTGGATTGTGGTGCGGATAAAGATGAGATTCTATGGCAATTAGCACAGAAGTATGAAGGTGCGCCTTGGATTGAGGATAAATATGTCAATGTTGAAGTTGGCATGGAGTGTGGGTTTGAAGGATTTTTAATAGAACACGGGCATAACCTAAACTATAAAGGTGATGCCACTATCGTCAAAAACTGGGAGCAAATATATGACGCGCTTGCTAAGAGAAATTGATAACGATGATTTTGATGGTTTTGTCCATCGAATGTATCATGACAATTGTGCTGAACGCGAGGGTATGAATATGCCCTTGTACACATTCGATGAGTACTTAACAAAAAACGAAACCTATCTCATAGAAAAATGGGATGACAGGCATCGCTATAAACCAAGGAGTCTTTAATGGGAATCGAATTATACGCCGCTTTGTTCGGCGTTTCTTTGTATGTTGCATATAATTTAGGGTTCAGAAAAGGAACCGCTACATCAGCAACAGCTACGATGTGGATTATGCGAGAATTTCTTAATGAGAAACAGGGCGCAGATTGGACAGACATCACTTTAGGCAAAAACTTTAATCGAGTACATAGATGGATGTCAGAGATGGAAGATGGCGAAGAAGGTCAGTCTTAAACAATATGAAAAACAATTAAAGGAACATAACTTTAATTGGTTTGGTGATATTGAAATGTCTACAGGTAGTGAAATACCCGCTGAGACCAAAGCCCGATATGAAAAGATTGAGGACAGTATTGTAGAGAATTCTTTAATCTCTAGGATGCACTCAGAATTATATGACGCATATTTAGTATACGCTACAATGGATGGGCCAAAACCAAAACTGGTGGAGGCGGGAAAAGAAAACGGAAAAATCGTCTATAAGATAATTCACGATAATAAAGACGGTTTAATATTCGATTGGAGAAAACAACATGTACGAGTATAATGTAGTAATACAGAGATGGGTAGATGGCGATACAGTAGATGTCGATATAGACCTAGGCTTTGGAGTATGGTTAAATGACCAGCGTGTAAGATTAGCGGGTATCAACGCCCCAGAGAGCAGAACGCGAGACTTAGAAGAGAAGAAACTAGGACTGGCAGCGAAAGAGTTTTGTAAGGATTTTGCGAAAGAAGGACAATACGCTAAATTGGTATGTAAGAAATACGATGCCAAGGGCAAATTTGGAAGGATTTTAGGTGAGATTTGGAGCGTAACGAATTACGCAGATAAGTCTCTCAATGAATATTTACTTGATAAGGGACACGCTACAGAATATCATGGCGGCAAAAGGTAGACTATCCAGAAATCTTATAATAGGTGGTTGTTCATTTAGTGCCCATCAAACGCGAGAGACTTTAGCGTGGGCAGAACAATTAACTGAAGATTTTGATAATGTGATTAACACGGCAGAGATGGCTTCTGGTAATCAGATTATCTGTGACAGGATATGCTACGAATTAAGCAAACCAGAAGTAACGAGTGAAAACACAATGGTCGCTGTCATGTGGTCATCGCCCTTTAGAAAAGAATTCCTATTCTCATATGATGACCCAGACTATATGGAAATCCAGCATCTCTTTCCTAGAGGCAAGCCAGGATTCAGCAACTATATTCTAACAGATAAACAACACGAGAAACACCCAACATCTAACTGGCTCATCGTAGGGGGCGGATATGGCATCTGGAATTACGAAGTAACGCCGCTGGACGCTAGATTGAAGAATTATTTTAGAGACATATACAACCCAGAAGAAGCATATGTGAGCACTCTGAGGGCCATGATTACTGTACAAGCATTATGTGAAGCGAAAAGAATACCGCTGTTAAACATGTGTTGGCAGAATATCTTTCATGATTTAGGTGCAAAAGATTTCGAGAGTAGTGAGAGTTTTTGGAAGAAGGATATAGTCAGCACGACAGGATGGTTATATACGCGCCTGAGAACAGCATTTAGCAACAGTCTTAGAGACAATGGCGAATTGAATGAGCAGGAAATGAAATCCGATATGCATAACAAAAGAATTGATAGATTATATCCCAATACAAAACATTGGTTTGAGCTTATCGATTGGGGTACATGGCATTTCTATGAGAACGAATTAATACAGAAAGGTGGACTACAGGAGTTTGCCCATTATGAATGTGATGTAAAAAGTGAAGAATTAAAGAATCACCCTACTACCGCTACACAGCGAGAGTGGAAAATTAGAATAATGAAAGTAATGAAGGATAGATATGAAATGGAAATCAATAGTTGATACGCTATGGAGTAGTCCAGAAGAGACAAAAGCAGAAAGGGACGCTGACCCAGATGATTTATCAGTAGAGAACGCATATAAAACAAGATGGATATGGTATCACACTATATTAGGATTATTGATGCTAGTCGCAGATGTTTTATTGATAGGAATATTAATCGTATTAGCAATTAAGTTATGAGGGAAAAAAGGTACTATATGACATCATTTATAGAACGAATATTGTGGTTCGCTTTGGGATATTGGGTAGCTGTAGGTGCGCCAATGCCAGAATGTATATTAGGGTATTGTGCATCATGAAAAAACATGGTGAAAAAGTTCGTATAGTGAGTGCGCTGAGTCGCAAAATAAAGAAGCATAATAAACGCCTTAGTAATAAGACAATACGACAGGGGGGAAAAACGCAATGTTTGAATACGCAATCGCCATAGGAGTTGGGTTCATATGGGGGTATCTGGTAGGTATCTCTAGTGGGCGCAGACAGGTGTTTAGTTCTGTACTTGAACTGTGGAAGGAAAAAAGTGGGAAATAGTGGTAATCTAAATCCGCGTGAGAGCAGGAGTGAGCGCCGCTGCCCGACAGAAAAATCAGACACCGCTGCCGCTAGAAAGCGGGATTTAAAGAGATCATACCACAAAGCGGCACACATGTCAAGCACTTTCCGCCAGTATGGGGCGCTCTGGTCAGATTGGTTATGAGGGCCGCTGGGATACCGAATCGAAAATAAACGAAAATAATGCTTGACAACTGCTGATCTATTGTGTATAATAGGGTGTCCCCTTTAAGAAGAGATATGGCTGATCGATCTATAGGCGCTACAATCCATATATGGCTGATAGGGTGCATGAATTAACAGATGGCCACAGAGCGTGTAAGCCCTTGATATATAAGGGATTAATAATTAAAGAAAACACTTGACAACTGGTCTCATATGTGAGATCATTATACCATACTGAGAGATGAGGAGATTATATAGTGTTGTGACAATAGTTTAAACCCCAGTTAAACCGCACCATCTCACCTGTGTTGAGGTTCAGAAAGAGTGCTATCGGGGTCGGACATGGACACAGGGGCCGATGCGAAAGGTGGCATATAGACCACGCTCCGCAAAGGTTAAGGCAGGGGGGACGCAGCCCCATCAAAAGGCGGAGAGACAACTAAAGGAGAGTCCAGTAGCGAAATTGCAAGCCGGCAAAGATGCGTGAATGGACAGGGCGGATGTCAAAGGGTGAGACCCGGCCGCCAACAGGGTTGTGCCTCAATACACACGCGCTCCCCCACGGTTAGGGGAGCATCTTAGATCACGGAGGTGGGGCGGCCTATGCTTTGGGATCAGGAGTGACGCCCTTGCAAGTGCATCTGGCATCCCCCCATATACTAATTGATTTTATTTTTTTTCTGAGTAGAGAAAATCGCCCAGAGAATTTTACGCCCCAGAGGTTTTATTATGGCAGATATAATATTTGATGTAGATGGCACTCTTATGGATATAGAACATAGGAGGCATTTCGTCACACAGCGTCCCAAGGATTTTGATTCGTTTCGGGAACATACTAAATTCGATACAAGAAAAGAGGATATCTTTGCCATTGCGGATGCGTTACAGGCACAGGGTCATCGTATTCTTATATCTACAGGACGAATGAAGAAAGAACATGATATCACCGTTAAACAGATACGAGATGGCGGTATAGACTTTGAACGCATATATATGAGAAGCGATACAGATTATCGTCCCGATGATGAACTTAAAGAAGGTTACTTAGAGAAGATGCGTAGAGATGGTTATACACCTACTATGGCATTTGACGATAGACAGCGTGTTGTTGATATGTTTCGTTCTAAAGGATTAACAGTATTCCAAGTGGCAGAAGGTGATTTCTAGTGTTTGAGAAGTATATGTATCCTTTAATGGGCATCGCTGTCGTTGGTACTGTACTTCTATATGAGGTGATATATTGGTCACTTCTTAATTTATGGTGTTGGTTATATGGAATTTTTTATTGATTTCACAAAGGGTGTTCTTATAGGCACCGTTATATATGGTGGTTGGAAGGCAATACAGTACATCTGGCGTAACTATGTTTGAATGGATTGCACAACCGCGTGTCTTTACAGCGGACTTATTCGTTTGCGTGTTCATATTATGTCTTGCTTGGTACTTGCGTAAGCATTATAATCAAGATGCATTACTACCCGCTGTTATTGTTACACCAATCTATTTGTTTTTTGCAGTACTGTGGCAATTATCTAGATGATTAATATACAAGGATATGACCATTATGAAAGATGTATCGATGGTGGTCGTGGAGAATTTGCAGACAGAATAAAGTCGGGTGAATATAAAAACAAATCCTTATTAATCTTCAACGCTGGGGAAGCTGAACTCTCTCCATATCTTTCCTATTATGATATAGGGAACCTCGTGGGGCATTATACAGAGATTACAGGATGTACTCGTGAAGATGGTCAACCAGATCACTTTGAACCCTATCCGAACAATGTAGAGATTGTGTCGTGGCCATACTATTGGTTAATGAAGGCCGTGACTACTGTTTTTACGGAAGGGGAAGAAATACGACACGGTATGTTGGAAGAACTCAGCGGCGCAAACGCTCCGCGATCTCTGTATACATGTATGATGCGCCAACCGAAACCCATGCGTAAGATGTTATTCGATGTTCTGGAAAAGGAAAGTCTATTACCCGATGGCATTGTTACTTGTGCTTGGAAAGGATTATCGATTGATTTAAAGGAACAACTACCAGAAGATGGCAAATGGTTTCCGAATAGTGGTTGGGAATTAGTTCAACAGACCCATCGATTTCCGCCTTGGTATACGAATTGCTTAATCGATATTATACCAGAGACCCATTATGATAAGTTGTTCTATACCGAGAAGACATGGAAAGCAATACTAGGTAGGAGAGTGCCTCTAATATGTGGGGCAAGACGGTCAAATCACGCCCTTGCCGATATGGGATTTAAAACCCCAGAATGGTTGGATGTATATTGGGATGGTGAACACCATGAATATGACCGCGTGTTAGGTCTAGGAGAAACACTCAAAACCCTACGCGAGACAGGGGGCACAGACCCAGTACACATAAGAGGAGCGTGGTCTGGATGGAAGAAAATGAGCATAGATAACCAGATTCATGCCTTGGAAATACTACTGGAATACGGTAAACCCCTACATAATGACCCCAATATCCTTAAAGAATACACCTTTGCAGTCGAAATAAGCGAGTATTTAATGGATTATTTCTATGCTTTATATGAAAAAAATTGAATTATTTTGCTATTTCGTTATATATCAAGGGCTTACAGAGGCAGCTTTTTCTTGACATCTGCTTCGATCTATGAGATCATATACTTGTTAAATTAATCAAGAGAGAGAAAAAACATGGCGTATGTATCACAAGACAAGAAAAAAGAACTCGCGGTTGGTATCAAAAAGGTGCTTAAAAAGTACAATATGAAAGGTACTATTGCGGTTAACAATCATTCGACTTTGGTTGTGAATTTGAAGTCTGGGCCCATCAACTTTAAGGCACAGAATACTCACTATCAAGTTAATCCTTACCATGTCGAGTCACAATGGACTGGCGTTGCTAAGGAGTTTCTGCTTGAGTTGTTGGAATCGATGAAAGGTGAAGGTACTGGTTGGTTTGATAAATCAGACATTATGACCGACTACTTCCACACGGCGTGGTACAATGATATCAACATTGGAAAGTGGAATAAAGAATATGAGGTGACTGCTTAATGGTTACCTTTTTCAAATGGTTATCGGAGGCACGATTTATGCGCCTCCTAGATATTTTTGTAGTTTGCTTTTTACTAGGGTATTTCTTTTTATGATGGATACTTGGTATCTAGCTTTTGTGTTAGTATCCTTTTGGATAATTTTTATTGTGAGTCAATATCAATGAGTCTATGCCTTCGCGTGACAGGTGGAAATAGGTATCAAAAACAATTGGTGTTTGGAACGGTAAGATTTGGTATGAATCGTCTTCTACCGAAAATACGCAAGCTTGATGTGAATGTACATATTAGGGATTTCAAGAACGACACTTCAATTGGTTATTGCACAGATGATTCTGCTGAACCCGATGATTATGTCGGCAAGTCCCCTAGACGATTTCAGATTGAAATATCAAAAGACTTGAACTTGACAGATTTTATTAAATGTGTTTTACATGAATTCATCCATCTCAAGCAGTATGTGTTAGGCGAGATGGTAGATTTAGAGACAGGTAAGAATGGTCGAACACGGTGGAAGAAAAAAGTGATATCGCGTAAGGTAAAGTATCATGACCAGCCTTGGGAGAAAGAGGCGTATCGACTAGAAAGTAAATTACTCTGGGACTGCCTAGAGGAACAGGAATTTTTGACAGGTAATATAAACGAACATGGAGTAGCAAAATGATACGATGGTTTATAGGATTCTTTTTAGTGATAGGTGCCGCTGGTGGTTTAGAGATGGACACTATGACTATAAGTGAAACACTTGCATTTGCCTTTCTAGGATTTGCATTGATGGCTTGGGCAACCCCCAAGATTGTGAAACAATACGGAGTATATGATGATTAGATATAAACAAAACGCTAGTGAACGCATTATTGATTTGGATGGCCCAGATGGTAATGCCTTTAACCTGTTGGCAATTGCAACTAAGTTGCTACGCGAACATGAGAACTTTAACCTTGATGATAAGTCACAACATATGATTATCAAAGAGATGAAGTCGAATGACTATAACAATTTGGTTAAGACCTTTAACCAATATTTTGGTAGTATCTTTATTTTGGAAACTACCAATGAGGAGTTGTTGGCTGAATTATGAGGATTAATATCAATCAACAAAAAAGGTTCAAACAGAAAGACATCGATGAGGTCAAGAAATCTTTCCCTTTTCACTACTATCCAGAGCGTTATAAAGACTTGGATGGTATTGAGGTCAAAGACTACTTGACACTTGTGAACTTTGATGATGTAATTATGCCAGATGATAAGGAAGGTAACTATCAACCGCATCGTTTGTCTGGACTCAATCCAAAGTATGATGAGATTGCAAGGAGTATTCATACACAAGGATATAAACTTGGAGAAGGTTGCCCTCCTGCTTTGTTTTATTCCAATGAACTTGCTAAGTTTGAGGTTATAACTGGATTCACGCGAGGCGGTATTCTTAGAAGTAATTATGTAGAGAATTTCCCTGTTACGACATATCGGGCAAAAAAAGGTGCTTCTGATAAGGAAGTTGCCAGTGCTTTGTCATTATATGGTCAATCATTCCAAGAGCATGACCCATATGGCGAACAGAAAAAGGGAGATATCTACAGAGAAGTCTCTCTTGCTATCGATAGGGGATGGATAGAAAACAACTTTGATGCTATACATGATAGGGTCTATTCCCAATGTAAGATGTCTGATACGGTCAAAGATAGGATAGTCAATTCAGTAAAGAACCAATATGACCCAGATGAAATAGTAATATCATGGGGTAATGCTTCGGACTTAGGTAATAGGAAACCAGAAACTTTCTTGGAACAGGTTGTTGGTAAATTAGATGGTGGCACAGATGGTGTCAAGTATCTTCTATACAGCGCCAGTAATCCACCTAAAACCTATGTTTCTATTTTAGAGAGGTATGACCCAACTAGAGAAAATCGTGTGGTGCTTCATACTGGTACATTAAAATCTTCTGGTAATCTTTTAGAACATTATGAGAACTTGGTGTATGGATTCATAGATAGCTTTAGAAAGTATATGCTTCTACACTCACCCTTTTATCAGCACAAGGCTTATAAAAACCAAGGTGTAGGTAATAATCTTTTATTCGGGCCAATCACACTTTATGCTGTATTGCCCGCGTTATCTAAGTCTCATGATATATCAAGATTAGTTACATTTGATGATAATGGAAAATTATTTCAAGAAAACGCTTGACATTTGCAAAAAAGATCAGTATAATGGTTGAAACTTGTATAAATAAACATGCGGTGGACGGTATTCGTACAATCCGTTTCCAACGGACAAGGTTTGGTGAAACTCCAAGACGCCGCTCCAATTTTTACGGTTGTAGTCCTAGGCATAGACTCCATCCTGTCACACTCAAAACTGCCTCGACTGAACTCACAAATTTTAGTAGGTCGTTAAATACACAACGAGGCCTGAACAAGCCGCTGGTAGCACACAGACCGAAAAAGGTTCAGTCCATCAGACTAACAGAGAGCAGTGATGGTCTCGCATAACTTAGATGGACAAAGAGAGCTGGGCATCTCTCTTCATCCTAAACTGCCCACTTTTAGAAGGACAAAACAATGAAATACTTGAGTATATTAGTTGTGTGTATTATGATAACAGCATGTAGCGGTAGAATAAACCTTATCGCCGAATTACCAAAAGACCAAGACTTAGATGTTTCCATTAAAACATCAACTTCTGGTAAGCTGCACAATAGTAATACACCAACAGCAGAATGAAAGGACGAGAAGATTTGCCTTTCATACGCACCGAACTTTTGTTACGATGCGAATAAATGAATTTGTGGATGGTTAACATTTAAGTTAACTTAATTTGAAAAAACGGAGTATAGTATGAAAAAAACTTCACAAGCAACAAAGGTTATTTCAGCCTTGCAGAAAACAGACCAAGGTCTGACTGCTAATGAAATGAAAAATAGGTTTGGCGTAACTAATGCTAGAGCATTGGTGACACACCTTCGACAGAACGGTTTCGCCATTTATTTAAACAAAACCCCAGCGTATACTGACAGGAATGGCAATGTACGAAAAGGTGTCTCTAGATACCGTTTGGGAACACCTTCTAGGGCAATTATTGCCGCTGGATATAAAGCTCTCGCAGCTACTAGAGGTTTAGTAGCTTAAGAGTTTAACCGAAACCGTTAACCAAACACAAATGGATAAAGGGGCAGTTTAAGACTGCCCTTTTTTTTATAAATAAACCGCACCCATATAAGGATAAGTCATGGAAGTTGTTGTAGGGATTATTTTGGTACTCACATTGATATACGAGCCTGGTAATGTAGAGATTAATAATTATTGTAAGTATGCGGTAGAACAAGAAGAATTTGATTCTCGCGTAGAATGTTGGAATACATACCACGAATTCCGTGATGATATTCCAATCATAGACGCAGAGTTTGACCTATAGGTCACATTCTTTCTTTAAGAAGTCTATAAATTTCTTGTTAAGGGTTGCTTGGAATTGGGGTTGGGGTGTAAAAGACCCTTTATACCTAATCTCTAGGTCTAATAAAGGTAAGTCTCCTTTCTGTAGTGTTAGGAATACTTTAGCACCTTCAGATACTTCAGACTTCTCTTCATTGATAACAATTTCATACCCTAACCTTTTATTGAGTTCGTCTAGTCGCGTGAGTCCACATAGAGTGGTGCTGAGACCTATGACATCCGACTGACCAACGGAAACCTCTTTCCCTCTTACATTACCAACACCTGTTACCAATGCAAAGTCAAACTTCTGTTTGCCTAAGTCCTTAGCTTCCATCTCTTTGAACAGTTTTGTTTTTAGTATGATATTTAAAAGAGCATCTGAGAATACAGACACATTATCATTAAGCACTTTCATGAAAGCCGCCCATAGTGGACTACCTTTATCCGAGAGTTTATTGTTTACGAATGCTCTCATACTAATATTAATATCATTTGTTTTCTTGAAGTCTTGACCTTCATGTAGAAATAATCTGTCGTCTGATTGGTTCATGGGGTCATTAACATCTAATATACCATGACCTTTGATATCTATTACTGGTATAGTCTTCTTTGCAGACGGGCCATTGACTGACATTTTAAATAGTTGTTCATCTGTACCTAGTCTTTGACCTTTGGGTAATATTAAATATGGTTCTTTAGTGCCAGGCCTATTTGTTGTAGTAGCTTCTCTTATAACATTCGCAAAGAATTCCATTCTGACTTTTGCCAACTTCTCTTTTACTGGGTCAAACTCTCTTCCAGTTAATACAGTATCAAATGCTTTGTTGATAAGTGTTGGTGATTGGTCTTGTGATTTTCTTTTCTTCTTGAGAGATATTCCATAGTAAGTTTTCTTATCAGCAGTAACCATAACATCAGCAGAGTTATAATCTTCAAACCCAAATGCACTTACTTTAAACTTCTGGACTTCCCTAGGCCAAATGTTACCTGTCATATAAGAGGTAACTTCTTTCTGGTCTCCTATTCCCATATATCTTCTGACAGCTTTTGCTGCTGATATACCACCAGCCATGTCTGCTAATTTGTCAGTCTTGTTTTCATCCATCAATGATACAAACCCTTGTTCGATTCCCTTGTTACCGAATTGAACCTTTCTGGGATTCTTGAGAACCTCAGTTTTTGCCTTTATCATAAACTCTTTAAGACTATCCACATCGGCATAGTCAGCCGCCTTGGGTTTACACAAGAGAGCGGCTGCAAACATAATTTCCGAGGCTTCATATGCCATGTTTTATTTCCCTTGGCCCCTGTACTTCTTATAAGACCGTTTTTTGTTCTTGTTCATCGATGAAGTAGAAATTTTAACCTTTCTACCTCTTCCACCTATACCTTGAGAGGTACTTTTCTTTACAGGAGTGTGCCTGCTCACTGCTTTCCATAATCTAGCCATTCATTTCTCCATTATTGCGTGTTAGATAACGGATTTTCAAGCGCCTCTTCAATCTGTGTTCGTATAGATTTTCTGATTTCAATAAGTTCCTTACTAGTATCTCTTTCAAGTTCATATAGTCTCTTATCGGACGCTCTAACATCCGAGAACAGAGATTGCATATCTCCGTCTATTCTATTTATAGACTCTTTAGACATGTCTGTTACAAGGACTGTTGACCCCATTCTCTCTTCAAGAACTGATAATCTTTCTTCTATACCCGACAAATCTGGTGCCTCATAGGTAGAAATCGCGGCTTGCATGTCTTGATAGGTCTTGTAGACCTCAAACGCACCATAAAGTCCACCAATTAGTGTACCAAGCGCAGTAAAGACAAGAAAAAGCCTTCCACCTTTGATTTTAATTCCACCAACATCTATTTCTGTACTCATTCGTATTGACTCCTAATCATTTTTCGGATAGTCCCATGATTACTTTTAGACAGATTATATATTAACCTCGCGTTATCGTCAAGTTTATTATCATAGACAATGTAATTGACATTATAAAAGTCTCCATCTGTTAAATTTGATTCGTAATATGAACCTAAATCTACCGAATTTTGAAGTGAAGCTATTGCTGCCGTCTGTCCAGAAGCAACTTTATTGGAACTTTCCATTTTTTGTTGTGCCACTCTTTCTGAAATAACCTCGGCAAGAGATTTTCGTGGCGCTTCTTGCTCTGGTTGTACCGTCATTACCTCAACTGGAATAATAGTAACACCAGTAACAGGTGTTCCAGATGAGATTAAATTATTTTCAATTTCCATTTGCATTTGTTCTACTTGCAAATCCATTTTCATTTCATTCATTTCTGCATTATTTTCCAAGGTTTCGACTGAAACCCCACTCAAATTTGAAAAAATTTGCGTGTCTGCACTAAAAAATTGGTTCGAGACACCCATTACACTAGAATTTCCCATACTTTGAGCGGTATTCTGTTGATTTTGAGCACTTTGAGTGATTTGATTAACCGTTGATCCCGATCCACCAGTTGCTCCTTGCCCAGATTCTTGGTTTTGTTGTTCTTCAGCCTGTTGACTACTATCATTATCACCTTTTGATGACTCTTGACTCATTGTAACCGCACTTGCACTAATTTTTAATGCATTTTTAGTTTGTGCTAATGCGATTCTTGTTGCGAGAGGTGAAGTTTTTGGTTCGTTTACTGTTTCGGATGTTTCTTCGATTGGGTCTTCCTCTATTATAACCTCTTCAAACTCTTCCTCAACGATATCTTCTTCAAGAGTTTCTTCTAGTGTTTCTAATTCTTCTAATAATTCTTCTTCAAACATCTCTTCAAACAATTCTTCAGTTTCTTCATCAAACAATTCTTCAAGATACTCTTCAACTTCCTCTACATTTTCTTCAATTGCTTCCAACGCATCGGTACGAAATTCTTCCTCGATAATTTCTGGGAGTTCATCAATGGGCATGGTGAGAAAGTCTTGTTCTCCGATAAGTATTGGTTCAATATCGGATGAGGCAAAAAGGTCGATCCCTTCTTCCTCCATAAAGAACTCTTCTGGAAGTCCTGTGAAGAACTCATCGTCTTCTGCGATTCCTGTAAACTCTTCATCGTCTTCGATGATTCCGTACATTGCTCCTGTTTCTTCATCTGTCATCCACTCCTCTTCTTCTTCCATCATTTCTTCTAGTTGGTCTTCTATTAATGCTTCGTAATATCCATCACATGTATCATTATATAATGGGTCTAGGTCGCATTGTAAGTCATCGTAAGCATCTTGATACCCATCACACTCAGTAGAATAGAAAGAATCACTATCACATTGTTGTGTTAGGAACGCGGCTGCGTAACCATCACAGTCTTGACTAGACAATGGGTCATATGCACAAGCTAATCCTTCACTTTCATATGATTTAGTCCCAGCATTTCCCGCCGCTGTACCATAGATGTAGTTAGCTTGTTGATTTGCAAAATATTCGTGTTGTACATACTCATCTTCTGATATATCACCCATCACACCTATGAATATACTGTGATTGTTAATTTTTAAGTCGCCATACTCCATCGCGTAATCACCAGTTGGGAGTATTTCTAAACTAAATGTGTTTTCGTGGTTCTTGTTGTATTCTTCTATTCTCACCCACCAGTACTTTGTTCCATCGGCACTAGTCTTAGAATAGAATCCCCCATCATTATCTCTTTGTATTAGGTCTGTCCAGAAAGGAGCTATTGCATAACTAAACTTGTCTTGTTTGTTTGCTGCTATGTTTGCAACTTCTAATCCGTTACAACACCAACCCTTGTCTGGCCAACTCTGAAAACCAAAGGTAGTTGGATTTCTAAACATGACAACACCGTTTGCCATCATCCAAGAGTTAGTATAATTTTCTCCATAGAAAGGAAATGTATGTCCTAGTGGTACATTCGCGTAACAGTCATCACATATAGTGTGGGATGTTGCATCTGAGGGAGGCGCAGTATATTGCCCAGCAGCTGGAGCTGCCAGAAATAATAATAACCCAACTAGTAATGTTTTTATCTTACCCATATTGATAATACAGCGAAACAGATTGCGAAAACTACAAGTACACCTCCACCAGCAATTGCTATAATCTGCATAGTTTCCATTATTTCTGCTTTCTTCTTTCTCCTTTCTCTTGCGAGTCTTTTTTCTTCTTCTTGTTCTTCACGGATTCTATCTGCCCTCAACTTTAATATTTCTTGCCAAGTTCCAAACCCGAATCTCATGTCAATCATGTTTTTCATTTCTTCAATTTGTTCGTTGGCTAACTTCGCATCAATTACAGCATGGGCGGCACTTTTATGTGAACCAATTAAGGTCTTGTTTCCCCATCTCTCTTTATTGATTTGTTGTTGACCATCTAACGCATTGTCAACCATATCAAAAATTTGTCTTATGTCTTGAACGGTATTAATATTCTTTTTAATAAATTCAACACTTTGTTGTACTAGAGCAATTCCCGCCAATGCGGTTGATACTGGTTCCATAGTGGATATCCTTATTCGTCAATTGTACACACCTCTTCATCGGGGTAGTCTTCACAGAAATCCTTTTTATCCCATACTTTATACTCTACCTTTTCGTTACCATCTTTAAAAAACCGAATTTCCTTCTCGATGAGAGCATCCTCTGGAGCAAAGTCTGGGTTTCTTTCCCAATGACCCAAAGCTTCTTCTCCAATTTTACCACGATACGGGCACGGCGTGCCGGCCATTAGCATCGCATTGAAAACGCGAGCATCTTGGCACATCAAAGATACAGCAGCTACCTTCATCCCCATATCATATAAACCACGGCTTAATTTAATCCTTTCACAGTTTTCATCTCGAACTGTTTTACCAGCACTAATACCAAACACCTGTGTTTGTACCGCACCACCAACACCAGTAGTACATAAGTCTTGTGAATAAGACCCACCTATTGCCGGCGCAATAGCACTCGGAGGCGGCGACTTGACTTCTTGTTCTATTTTCTGTGTTGTTTCATTCCTGTTTATGTTCTCGTTTCTATTATTCGATGTAACATTGGAATCACTTGTACTATTAGATTGGTTGATATTAGTATTCGTATTGCTATTGGTGTTATTCGTAGTTGTGTTATTAGTAATGTTACTGTTGTTATTACTTGTGCTGTTTGAGGTAACATTACTAGTATTGTTATTCGTATTATTCTGGTTTACTGTCTGATTAATAGTACTATTATTAGTATTAGTATTATTATTGGTATTGTTACTAGTGCTGTTAATAGTATTATTATTAGTATTGAAATTAGTATTTGTACTTGTTCCAGTATAAGTCGTATTGTTGTTATTGTTATTGGTATTCGTACTCGTACCATTATAAGTTGTAGTGTTCACATTGTTATTATTATTGGTATTGGTATTCGTGCCAGTATAAGTTGTAGTGTTCACATTGGTGTTATTATTGGTATTTGTTTGCGTACCTGTTGTAGTAGTAGTATTATTATTAGTATTGTTGTTGGTATTGGTATTATTCGTAGTGCTGTTAACTGTGCTATTTGTAGTTGTGTTAACAGTACTGGTCGTGTTATTAGCCAGAGCTGGCCCTGCTATCAACAGCATGCCAATAATAAGACATATCTGCTTCCTAAGTTTCATTTTTCTCCTCTGTTGGAATATGTTATACAAATTCATTCCAAATTAGGAATTCTGCTTGACTTCCTCTCTCACTTGTGGTATAGTATAGTACTATAATCCCTATTTATAATTAAGCGGGCCTGAAGTCGATATAAATATTGATACTAAATTATTTCGGAAAAATTATGAAACCTACACCGCTTACCTTATTGATAGGACAAACGATTGCTCAACTTTCAGTCATACCCATGTTTTTCATTGGTACGCCTGTAACTTGGGCTATCTGTGCTTTTATGTATTTTGGAATTATGACTTTTGGTATCACTATGGGATATCATCGATACTGGAGTCATTACAGTTTTAAATGTTCTAAATGGTTAGAATATGTTATGATGTTTTTTGCCCATATTATGATGGTCGGGCCCGCGTTGGCTTGGGTAGCACAACATAGAGAACATCATGACCACGCGGATACGGAGAAAGACCCTCACTCACCAGAGTATCAAGGATTCATTCGTTGTTATTACTCTCAAGTGATGTCTTTACCTAAAATGTGGTACATAAAAAAAGACTTGATGAAAAATGATTTATGTAAGGCTCAACACAGATACTATTGGCACTTTCTGGGTATTTTCGGGTTGATACTTGCATTGATAGACCCATATGCATTGATATACGCATGGTTAGCTCCAGCAGGATTTGCTAAGTTAATAGGGTCAATAGTTTTTGTTCACTCACATAGAGGTGGAACGCCTAGGAGTGATTATTGGTTGGGAATGGTTACATTTGGTGAAGGGTTTCACGCGAAACATCACGATGAACCTTGGAGTTGGAATTTTCATCCTTGGGATATAGGTGGAAAAATTATTCGGTTATTAAAACATGCTTAGAAAAAGAGATTTACCCACAGTTGCAAAACTGGATATAGAATTTGATATTGACAAAATAAAACATTACATAGACTCACTAGACCAAGGTGGTTGGGGTGATGTTTATGAATCAAATGAAGGTATTACAAATTTCGCTAACGCGGATTTTATAAGAGGACTTGAATATAACGACTTTAAGGAATATCCATGTCAATACCTTAGACCAGAATACTGGGAAGAAATGAAGAACCCCAGTTTAAATTTGGGTAAGAGTAAAACAGAAGTATACAGAAACAAACACGAGAGAACAGATAAACTCTCTCCAGTTGGTAATGAACATATGTGGGATTTTGATATGCCCCATTATAGAGGTAGTTATATACAAAAACATATAACAGAAAACTTCAAGGCGGAGTCTTGTAGGACTAGAATACATTGGTTACCAAAAGGAAAACAGATACAACCGCATATTGATTATGATGCTTCATATGCAGTTAGAATTGTAGTACCTATATCGGGTACGGATAATGTTATAAACGCCTTCTGGCCAAAGAACCAGAGGGAAGAATATAATTTGAAAGCAGATGGTTCAGCTTATTTTATAAACATCGGTTACAAACATGCCGTTGAACATAATGGAAGTGAAGATAGAATTGCTTTGTTATTTACATTGAAGAGCCAAGAAGATGTGGAAGATTACGCCATACAATAAGAAGTATAAAAAACAATGGGAAGAATTTAGAGAACAGGCACTCGCGGAAGACAACGATTCTCTTATAGAAGAAAAACTAGACCCAGAAACCCTTGACGGAGTATTTCATCTTTTATTTGAAGATGATGTATTAGCATCTGTTCAAGCAGCTGAGATTGACCATTATACTGGTAATCCTACAGCGATAAGAATGTGTAGATTACATACTCTTAGAAAATACAGAAGGACATCCTATGGTATGCCTTTATGTAGATACCAGATAGAGTGGTCTAGGGATATGGGATATGAACATGTGTGGTGGTCGGTTGATGTTAATAGAACAGGATATAACGCGATACACCAAGGAACGCGGAGGTCACCAAACTATGAAGATTGGAAAGAAGATTTTGATGGTTGGTGGAAAGATATTGTCTTTAACCAAAAGTATTTGTTTAAAGTTGACCCTGTAGCAGAATATTATCAATATATTTATGTTATTAATTTAGTAGATAAGGAATTCATTCCTCAAAAGAATGTGGTTCCTTTTGATTTGGAGATAAGAAATGAACATTGAACATGAAACAGTAGCACGATGGTTTAATTATGTTAGAGAAAAATCGAACCCTCGATTCACGGAATGCTTTTGGGATACACAGTTAAAATCCAAGGCAGAAATCATAGACAACCTACCACAAGACGAACACGGAAACTATTTTGTTTTCGGTGGGTGGTTTGGTGTCCTCGCACATTTACTTGATGACAATATAATATCGAATGAAATCTATAGTGTGGATATTGACCCACAATGTAAAGAAGTTGGTGACATATATTTTCTTAGAGAAAATATCACTTATGTAACAGCAGATATGTGTGGTTATCAGTATTCTAAGAACCCACATGTTGTTATTAATACCAGTACTGAACATTTACACCAGTACAAGTATGATGAATGGTGGAATGGTATTCCAGAAGGTACATTTTATGTTGTACAAGGAAATGACCTTAAAATACCAGAACATGTTCGTACATTTTCCTCTTTAGAGTATTTTAAAGAGTGGAACAGATGTACTAAGATTACTTATGAGTCAGGCATGGAATTGCCAGGCCCAAACAATTCCACTTACACTAGATACACGGTTATGGGATACAAATAATGAATGTAGCAATTATTGGTTATGGGTTTTGTGGTAAAGCAACCGAGAGAATTCTAAAAAAGGTTGCCGGAATAAAAAGAATTCAAATTCAAGACCCCAAGTATAATAAAAAAATATCTCCAGATGAGTGGGATATGATTAGGTATGCTTTTGTATGTGTGCCTACCCCCTTAACCAAAAACATGAGTATTATGGATCATTGGTATGAAGGTGATTTGTTTGATATGTCCATTATAGAAGAAGCAATATCTACTATACCGAACAATGTAATAACAGTTATTCGTAGTACCATTGGCCCAGAATCTATAAAGAAAAATTGGGTTCATTGGCCAGAGTTCTTGCGAGAAAGTCATTGGGAAGAAGACGCGGATGATAAGTCTATCCCTATTATTATTGGTGATGGAAACCAAGAGATGTCAGATTGGTTCCCAGACCGACATACAATTTTTACTACTGCTAAAACAGCAGCGATGTATAAGTTGTCTAGGAACGCGATGTTAGCTGCTAAAGTAACTCTCGCCAACTACATTCAGAGAGTTTGTCAAGAGTATGATACCGATTATATTGATGTAGCACAGTTGTTAAAGGAACACGCGAATCTTGGAACCTCTCATTGGGAGGTGCCAGGCCCAGATGGTGATTATGGGTTTGGTGGTTCTTGTTTTCCCAAAGATACAACCCATCTTGCTTCGCTAACAGGTGGACACAATATATTTGATTATGTTTTGAGGTGTAATGAACGAGATCGCTAAATACTTAGACGATATAACCAGAAGAAACAATGCAATAGGTAAAGGTTTCTGTGTATTGAAGTGGTGGCACTTAGAAATGCACTTAGGTACAGGTAACTATCATTCCTGTTTTCATTGTCCCCAACAAAATCTTAAACTTGATGAAGATATGCACAACACTCTTCACAAGATGCAACAAAGAAAGACCATGTTAGAAGGTGGTAGACCAGATGAGTGTTCTTATTGTTGGAAGGCGGAAGATAGTGGCGCTGTAAGTCCTAGAACAACATTGTCTTCCATATACACTCACATGGAAGAGGATATTATAGAAACAACTGCTAAATTGGATTGGGATGATTATGTATATCCAAAATATTTGGAAATGAGTTTTTCTAATACATGTCAAATGAAATGTTCTTATTGCGCTCCCTCTTTGAGTTCTACCTTATTACAGGAAATCAAAAAGGAAGGGGCATACCCATTATCAGACCCAGAGAATCGCGGTCAATACGAATTAAATGGTACTGAAGAACTTTATAAGGATGATGATAACCCTCTTCTGGATAAGTTCTGGGATTGGTTTGATGAAGCGAGAAAACATCTTGATACATTGAGAATTACAGGCGGAGAACCTTTATTACACAAGAGTACTTTCGAGATGATGGATAGATTGCGTGGGGAGAGTATTAACTTCCATGTAAACAGCAATCTATCAGTTTCTAATAGAAGAGTGACAGAAGCATGTAACTTATTACCAGCGAAGTCTAAGATATATGCTAGTGTTGATACATTTGGACAACAGGCTGAGTGGATTAGACATGGACTTAATTGGGACTTGTTTGACCAAAATGTTCTTACTGTTATTAATCATAAAATCCCATTGAGTTTTATGACAACATTTTGTTTATTAAGTATACCAAGATTTAAAGACTTTTTGTATTATGTTATACAGTTAAAAGATATTGGGGATGTTTTGATTGATACACCATTTATGACTAATCCCCCACACCTGTCTTGTCTTATAATGGATGATGATATGAGGGAAACATTAGAAGATAGTTACCAGTTTATGTCATATAATAAAGAATTCAATCACGCGGAAGTTGTAAAGTTTGAAAGATTACTTAAATGGGTAGATGCAAATAGGTTTACTGGAGAACGCCTAAATAGTCATAGAAAAGATTTTAAAACATTTGTCGATGAACATGACAAACGCAGAGGCACGGATTGGCACAAAGCGTTTCCAGAGTTGACATATTTTTATGAGTTATGTGATGTCTAAACCTAATGAATTCTGGATTGAACAACTAAAACAGAAAAGAGAAAAGATTAATCAAATTAGTCCTTCTTTTTGTTCTGCTAAGTGGTTACAGACTACTCTGTATTTGCAGAATGGTTATAATCACTCATGTCACCATCCTTCACCACATAAAATACCTGTGGAAGAAGTATTAGAGAATCCAGCAGCTCTTCATAATAGTAAGTATAAGAAACAACAAAGAATTAAGATGCTCAATGGTGAGAGACCTAGTGAGTGTGATTACTGTTGGAGAATAGAAGACCAAGGTAAGGGACACTTCTCTGACCGTCATTATAAGACTGCTGATTGGTGGTCATGGGATAAGGTTGATGTTATTGCAACCGACAACCCAAGTAAAGATGTGTATCCAACATATCTAGAAGTATCGTTCTCAAACGCATGTAATTTCGCGTGTGCTTATTGTTCACCAGAGATAAGTTCTGAGTGGATGAAAGATATAGAAAAGAATGGTGACTATCCTGTGGAGTTTGGTTCTGGTAATTTAGACTATTTAAAGTCTGTGGAAAAGTTTCCATATAAACACTCTGACCCGAACCCATATGTTGATGCATTTTGGAAATGGTTTCCAGAAGCACTTCCTCATCTAAGAGTATTTCGTATTACTGGTGGTGAACCCACTATGAGTAAAGATGTGTGGAAAGTAATAGATTACATATATGATAATGCACAACCAGAACTGTCTATTGCAATTAATAGTAATCTTGGTACAGACCCAAGACTTATACAGAGACTTGTTGACGCATGTAACAAATTAAAAGACAAAGTTAAACAAATTGAGATATATACAAGCTGTGAAGCAACTGGAGAACAAGCAGAATATATTAGAGATGGATTAGACTATGATTACTGGCGTGGTAATGTAGAGAAGGTTTTATCAGAGACAGATGCTAATGTAGCAATGATGACTACATTAAACATATTGAGTATGACTACATTTGAGAACTTCATTGAAGACATAATGCAGTTAAGAATCAAATATAATAAAGATTTAGCAAATAACAGAATACCGTTAAGTATAAACTATTTAAGATTCCCGCCTCATTTACAATGTACTCTATTGGATAGAAATACTAGAATATCCTATGCATCTGACTATGAGTTAACCGCGAAGATTTGGTTGAAATATAATTCACCAGACAAGTTCGCAAGAATTTATTTGGAAGAGTATGACCAGATACAGAGGTTCTGCGAATACCTTAGGCAAGAACATAAAGGTGCTGAAAAATATAGAGCAGACTTTGTAAATTATATAAAAGCCTACGATATCAGAAGGTCGAAAAACTTTAGCAAAACTTTTCCAGAATATAAACATTTATTGGAGTGGTGGGATGCCTAAAAAATATATTCATGTAAACATGCACAAGATTCGTGCTAATAAAAAACACGGAACAAACGAACCTGTTCTTACAGTAAAAGAAGGAAGAAAAAATACCTATGGACATAGTGTAAAGATACATGGCCCTAGTGAGGTAATATACGGTGGGAATGATAAACCATTGTTACCCTGTGGTGCGAGAGTTGTTATAATGACAGAAGCGGAGATTGAAATTGAATAAAGAATATGACTTGATAAAGTATCGTAAAGATATTCTTGATACTAAGTCAAAGAGTTTTTGTGGTGCGAAGTGGTACAACGCTACTACATGGTTAGGTAGTGGTACTACTGCTAGTTGTCATCACCCCCCAGCACATAAGATTCCGTTACACGAGATTGCAGCTGACCCATCCGCTATTCATAACACACAACACAAGAAGGCAATGCGTAAGATGATGCAACGCGGAGAGAGACCGCGTGAGTGTGAGTATTGTTGGAAAGTTGAAGATATGAAAGATGAAGCTGTTAGTGACAGAGTTTTTAAATCAATCATATACACCAATGAAGATTTGAAGAAGGCACACGAGGCAGACTTTAACGATAACACATTATTAAAAACATTCGAGATTGCATTTGACCGAACATGTAACCTTGCTTGTTCTTATTGTAACTCTAGTTTCTCTACCACATGGGCTAAGGATATAAAGAAACATGGCCCATATCAAAATATGGTATCAGATGGTGCAGCTGCCTTTCAACACGATGGTGCGTGGGCAGACCCATATGGTAAAAAGGAAGAGAACCCATATGTGACTGCTTTCTGGGATTGGTGGGAAGATGGACTATCAGAAAGTCTTGAGGAATTGAGAGTTACAGGTGGTGAACCGTTGATGTCTGACCAAGTATGGAAGTTGTTTGATTGGTTTGAAGATAATCCATCTGATATGAGATTCGCAGTAAACTCTAACCTTATTGCGAAGAAAAGTATCGTTGATAGACTAATAGAAAAATCAAAAGGTGTTAAGAAGTTTCATCTTTATACTAGTTGTGAAGCAACAGGTAAACAAGCTGAGTATATAAGGGACGGACTTGACTATGAACTCTGGACTAACAATATAACGCGATTCATTAAAGAAGGTAACTATGAAGGCATCAATATAATGATGACTATTAATAGTTTATGTTTGTTTAGTATAACAGACTTCTTAGATGATGTATTTAAACTAAAAGAATTAACAAAAAGTAAGACACCTGTCTTTAGTGTTAACTTATTACGATTCCCTAGTTTCCAAAGTCCTCTTGCACTACCAGACCACATTAAAGACTATCTTAGAGAGAATCTATCTAGTTGGTATGAAGAAAATAAAGACAGACCATATTGGCATGACTTTGAAAAAGCAAGTGTTGAAAGGTTAATAGATTATCTGGTTATTGTTGATGCACCACATAGAAGAACAAGTGACAAGATGACCCTGTGGAGAGACTTCAAGACCTTTTATGGTCAATATGATAAACGAAGAGATAAAAGCATTTCTGTATTCCCAGAGATTCTTACAGATTGGATAGACACTCTTCCAGATACAGAAACAAAACCTATAACAGTTATGCCAAGTGGGGATAGTACAGAACAGTACGCGGATGACCCAGACTTGAAGAAGATTGCAGATGAAGAAGGATGGGTATTGAAACCAGACAATAAAAACATAGATGAAGCATTGGGGGATTACGACAAATGAAAATATTGATATGTGGATTGCCTGGCTCTGGGAAAACTACTCTTGGAAGAGAGTTGTCATATTATTTTGATATCCCTCTTATAAACGCAGATGTCCAAAGAGAATTTTATGATAATTGGGATTTCTCTGAGACAGGTAGAATGATACAAGCTTTCCGTATGTCAAAATATGATTTCGGGATATTAGATTTTATTGCACCAATTGAACATTATAGAAAGTTGGTTGCAGCTGATTGTACTATTTTTATGAACACGATAGATGAAGGTAGATACGAAGACACAAACAAAATATTTGAACCCCCACTATCGTGTGATTTTGAGGTAAAAGAATGGATAGAACTAAACCAACTACGCAGCTCCTTGGAAGGTTTCAACCGTGGCATAGAGGGCATACGGAGTTATTTAAAAGAGCAATTTCCAAAACTGGTCAAGTAATAATACAGTTAAGGGAAACGCCTTATGATGAGGACAACCCATATAGCCTACAAGAAAGACGGAGTATGATTTCAATTGCACTTAATCAATCTGGATTTGAGTATGGTGTACATTATGAAATTATGGGAGTACCTAATGTAACGCATATTACTTATGGTAGAGATGTTGGATATAAAATTGAAAAGGAGTTATTGTTAGAGAATATAGAAGATATTTCTGCTACAAAAATTCGTAATGAAGAATAGACCTTACCTTTGCACCGCGCCATGGACGCATACTTATGTTTCCCCTCAAGGAGAGAGGAGACTGTGTTGTGCTAGCAGAGAAGAGGCAACATTTCAAAAACAGTATTTAGATAGTGGGACATCGGAAGGTAAATTTGAACCACAGTCTTTAGAAGAACATTGGAATAGTGATTATATGAAAGACATTCGTAAAAGAATGTTATCTGGTGAAAAACTGAAACAATGTCAAGTATGCAATGACCAAGTTTTAAACCTACATACATATCGTCAATATTTTACAGAGACATTGTTCCCCCACAAAATAGAAGACATTATAGCGACTACGCGAGAAGATGGACATTATGATAAGATGCCAGTCTCGTATGATTATCGTATTTCAAATCTATGTAACTTTAAATGTCGGATGTGTGGGGAACAATTGTCTTCAAGCTGGGAGGCAGAGAAGAAAAAACATAATCTCATCAATGTTAAAGAAGACCCTTGGATGGAACCTACTACTAGAAAGAAGATATCCAATTTCCAAGAGGAAGTGTTAGAAGAGGAATTACAAAAGGCAGTTGATAATAAAACCATAGAGGAAATATATTGGGTTGGTGGTGAACCTTTGATGTGGGAAAGACATTGGACTATTATGCAACAATTAGTAGACAATGGACACGCGAAGAATGTTACTATTCGTTATAATACAAATTTAAGTAGAGTCAAATATAAGGATTATGACTTATGGGAGATGTTACCCCATTTTAAGAATGTTAATATATGTGCCAGTATTGATGGTGCGTATGATGTAGGGGAATATATCAGAGATGGACTAGTATGGAGTGAGTGGATAGAAAATTTCAAGTCTGGTATGTTTTTGATAGACCAGTTTGGTGATGATGCGATGGTCTTTGATGTAACATTAACTACGCCAGGCTTATTTCATCTTGATAAATTGTTTAATGTTGTTAAATCATTAGATGTAAAGTCATACTTTAAATTTACCTATGCATTTGACCCTAGTGTTGTTATGTCTCCGTTTTGTTTACCTAAAGATGTGCTTTTACCAAAAGTTGACGCATTATTATCACATATTGAACCACAACTTACATGGAAGACAAAAGTTTATAAAGATTCTCTGGTTAACCTAATAAATAGAGAGTCATTTGATGAACAATGGCCTGACACTTATAAAGATGGTTTGAAACGCGGAAAGTCATTTCAAGAATTCCTTGATAATATAAGAAACAGCAAAATGAAGTTTGTAGACACACTTCAAGGTAATGCTGTGGATTGGTGGGGTAGAATATGAGTAATACTTTCTGTCCATTACCTTGGAATCATTTAGCAACACATCCACATGGTATGTGTACTCTTTGTTGCGAATCAGAACAGACATTGAATAAGTCAGCTGCGAAGAATGACAATGAGTTAGTAACATTACGAAACACTAACTATGAACTTAGTGAAATAACCAATAGTGAAAGTTTCAGTAAGGTTAGACTACAAATGCTCAATGGCGAAAAACCAACCGAATGTAAAAAGTGTTGGGAAGCGGAAAGTGTTGGCAATAGAAGTAAGAGATATTATGAGTCACGCAAACTTCCTATGACTTTGGAAGACGCCAAAAAAATTACGAATGATGATGGAACCTTAAAGGAGGTTAAATATGAGTTCGTGGAACTACGCCTTGGTAATCATTGTAATGTTATGTGCCGTACTTGCAACCCTTACTCCTCTTCTCGTTGGGTAAAGGAATGGGATGTTATATATCCAGAAGAACCTGTTATAAAGGATTACATATCTCAGTATAACATTAACTGGCCATTGGAACAAGATTTCTGGGACAGTCTAATAAATTATTGTGATAATTTGAAGGTGTTATATATTAACGGTGGTGAACCTTTTCTTATAGACAAACATTTTGCCTTTTTGGAAACTTTGGTTCAAAGAGGAACTTCCAAAGACATTGAAATTGTATATTCTACTAACTGTACAATTATTAACCACACATATGAAGACATATGGAAAGAATTTAAATCTGTACAGTTTATGTTATCTATTGATGATATAGGTGAAAGGAACGAGTACATAAGAACCTATACCAAGTGGCCTAAGGTCTTAGACTTTATTGATTGGATGGATGATATAACTGATAACAATGAAAACTTGAATTATAATATATTACAAACAGTATCTACATATAATGTCTATTATCTTCCAGAGTTTTATGACTACTTTGCAGGCAAAGATATAAGTCATAACTTTGTTAAAGACCCTGCTCACTTTGACCCATTGATACTACCCCAGACAGTACAGAAAGCTATATTGGAGAGGACTAAAGGTTATCTTTGGCCTCCAGATTTACAACGAGGTTATAATGACCTAAAAAATTATTTTAATATAGAAGGCATCTCTTATACTGACCTAGACTCTATGAAAGTTTTCTTTGAGAAGACACGCGCTATGGATGTAACTAGGAAAGATAATTTTGAAATAACCTTCCCAGAATTTTATGAGTTGATTAAAGATTATGAGTGATAAGAAGAATCTTTGTATGTTACCGTGGGTACATTTACACACATGGCCGAATGGTAATGTGTATCCCTGTTGTATTACACCCATGAAATATATTGCTGGTAATCTAAACAACGAAAGTTTAGAAGATGTCTATAATAGTGACTTGATAAAAGATATCCGTTTGAAGATGTTAAAAGAAGAAAGACATGATGCGTGTGCTAGATGTTATCTACAAGAGGATGCTGGTGGCCACTCTATGAGACATAGGGCAAATAAGAGTTGGAAACATTATGAGAATTTGATTGAGACAACACAAGATGATGGTACAGTAGAAGAAATGAAACTTCCATATTGGGACTTTAGGTTTTCTAACATATGTAACTTCAAATGCCGTAGTTGTGGCCCTCAGTTGAGTACTGGTTGGTATCCAGATATAAAGAAGATTGCTGTATTAGAAACTGGTGAATCGTTTTTACCAGACGATGTTCCAAAAGGTAATACATTTGATTTGTGGGAACAGATAGAACCGCATTTTGAATCAGTAGAAGAAATATATTTCGCTGGTGGTGAACCTCTTATAATGGAAGAACATTATCGCATATTAAAGAGACTTGATGAGATGGGCAAACATGATGTACTCATTAGATATAACACAAACTTTAGTGAGATGCGATATAAAGATTTACATGTATTGGAGTTCTGGCCAAGGTTCAAGAATATAGAGATTGGTGCTAGTATAGATGGTATGAAGGAACAGGGTGAATTCATTCGTAGTGGTTTTAGTTGGCAACAATTCATCGACAATAGAGAGAAGATGAAAGAGACTTGTCCACACGCGAACTTCTATGTTAACTGTACAATTAGTATACAGAACTCTTATCACATAGTACCCTTCCATCTTATGTTAGTTGAACTGGGGTTGATAGATGACTATGATGCCTTTAATGTTAATATCGTAACTGAACCGCCTCATCTTGATGTTAGGATATTACCAGAGAACCATAAAGAAGCTTTATCGAAACTATATGACCTTCATATTGATTATATGTCAAAAAATAGTAAGTGGGTTGCTAAACAAGGATTTGAAAGTTTAAAGAATCATTTGCTTACTAAGGATAGAGTATTAGAGGATAATAGGAAAGGATATCTTGCTAGATTTGAATATAAGATGAGACAGTTGGATGATATAAGGAACGAGGACTTCCAGAAAACATTCCCAGAACTAGAGGATTTATATAATGCCATTTAAAGAAAAAGATAGACCCAGAGATGATGATTATTTCTTTGCGGAGGATTATGCTGGTGTTAATGAATGTAAGGACGCTATAATAACTCTAAGACTACGCAATAGTAGAGATGATAGTATTGAACCTATGGAACTGAATATATCATTAGATGATAATCACGCGGTAGACATTTGGTATCAGAGATTTAAACACGAACTAGAAACCAAAGCTTTCCTAAGAAAAGAACATGTCTTTATGGGAGAGAGCACCCTTACTACAGAAGACATGATAGAAAAAGTTAATAATACATTAGACCATATATCCAAGTTTGATTTTGTTGCTGAACAATGGACAAGGTGGCCAGACTATGTTAAGGCAGACCAAAGAAATGTTCTTGACCAACCTCTTAGAAATAATCCAGATATATCAGAAAGGTTGAGTATAGAAGATTTTAAGGATGGTAATGATAATAAGAAGATGAATGTTATCCATAACTATTTTCCTATGTTGTCTGGCCCAGCAGAAAGAACTACTGCACATTTATATGTTGCTTCCCCAGATGTCCAAGCAAGTATATGTCGTTTGAACTTAGAAGTTCACGAACTTCATACTACATTGCAGAATGATGAACAGGCAGACTTCAACATGCATATTAATGTGTCATGGCAAAGAGCTCCAAAAAAGTTACCAGAACTACCAGATTGTTTTAATGACTTGTTTACAAAATATGCTAAATTCGGTGATGTCTTACTTGGGTATCCTCAGATTGGAAAGACACATATAGAAGCATACGCGGAAGACGATGAAGAATTAGAAGATGAACATGTAGAACCAATTAAGTTTTTATCTGGAGACATGTTAATTAAATTTGCTACAGACCAACATGAGAGTTGGGTAAAGGGGTTTGATGAGTGGTTAGTTGAACAGGGACTAGACCCAGAAGATAAAAAAGGTAGATATGGATTTGCTAAATTAGGTAGGGTTGTTGATGCTGATTTGGAGTTTGTAGAAAATAATATTTCTGGTAAGTATGATGATATAGATAGAATTTCTGTTGATGGTAAACATTATTATTATGACTACAGTAGGTTTGATGATGACTATGAGGAAAGATTTTTAGGATATTTACATGACTGATAAACTGTGCGTATTACCTTGGGTTCATACAGAGTTCACTACAGATGGAACTGCTAACCCTTGTTGTCTTTATACAGGCGCACCAATGGGAAATCTAAAACAAGATAATTTTCTTGATGTATGGAACGGAGACACTTATCAAAATTTGAGAAAGGAATTTCTTAATGGCGGACAACCAAAAGGATGTTCTATGTGTTGGGAAGGAGAGGATGCTGGTTATCAGTCAAAACGATTACAGGATAATAAGAGATTTGAAAAACAACTAGAAGAAATAAAGAAAAATAAAAACTATATTGCTACTGATACACCGAAATATCTTGATTTGAAATTTGGTACATTATGTAACTTAAAGTGCCGTACTTGTGGTAGTATTAATAGTTCAAAATGGCAGACAGATGAAAAGAAATTGTATGGAAGAATACTAAACAAAAAAGACCCATTGTGGATTGATAAAAATCCTAATATATGGGATGAGTTGTTTGAAATTATGCCTCTGGTAGAACAGATGGACTTCACAGGTGGTGAACCCTTTATGATAGACCAACACTTTGAATTGTTACGAAAAGTTGTTGAATCTGGTCACGCGGAACACATATCATTACATTATAACACAAATGGGTCAATCCGTCCAGATGAAACTATATTTAATATGTGGCAAGAGTTCAAGTCTTGTGAAGTGATGTTTAGTATTGACGGAATATTCAAGAAATTTGAATATATGAGACACCCAGCTAAATGGGATGAAGTGTGGGGTAATTATAATTACTTTAAGTCACATGATTGGATGCATATACAAGTATGTCATACAGTCAGTCTTTATAATGTATATTACCTAGATGAGTTTATAGACCTGTTTGGTAGAGACAATATATACCTAAATCTTTTGCATTTCCCTAAACAATATTGTATTAGGAATATGCCAGATGCATGTAAAAAACAGGTTGAAGAAAAACTTATAAATATTCCAGATGTGAATGATATCATATCCTTCATGAATCAAGAAGCACAATATGACAAGCTTGACCTTGGGTTTTTGCCTGTTACAGAAAGATTAGATGGAATAAGAAATGAAAGTTATAGTGAAACCTTTTCGGAATTTTATAGGATATTAATAGATGGCGGAATCGGACGAGAACCTTGGAACCCTAAGCAGTACTTTGGAAAGATTAGTTAGTGAAGTAGCTGGTCTTAGAAGTGAACTTGCAGATTTAAAAAGAATCAACACAAATGTTTTACAGAAACATTTGGTAAGAAAAAGCACCCCCAAAGAAACGCATCATATATGGTGGGATAGAAAGAAACAAAAAGTCAATCATGAGGATGTGTTCTCGTGGCCTGCATCTAACTGTTCCGCGACACCAAATGATATCTTTCAGAACAATACCACTATATTATCACATTATCAATCTGTAGATTGGCCTTATGAGTTGGGTGATATTGATGATTTTGACCCAACTGGAAAACACAAGAATACAAACAATCTTTACTTCTTAGAACCGCAATATGTATTTTCTGAAGCATGGGCAAATTGTGTCTCATGGATTCCTCAAGAAGTCCAATGCTGGTTGAGAGAAAGGAAAATGGCACTAGTGTTGTGGTTCCCCCATGAAGGTTTTGCTTATGACCAAGGTTTCCATCAAAAGGGATGGTTACAACAATGGCATTATCAAATGAGAAAACATCAAATGGAAAATGCGATAGTATATTTTGTGTTTGGTGATTTACAAGCGGAACCAAATTATCAATCTTGGTTGAGAACCAGACAAGGTATGGAAAGAACTTCTTTTGAGTTCCAGAAAGTAATATCGTATGACTTTTTTCATGGTTCTTATTGGAAAGAATACGCGGAAAGAACAGGCGTCTATGTACACAGGTTACAGAACCCAAAATACATGCACCAGAACCATTATGGTGGTTCAGACTTAACTGGAGGGTTTACTGACCATGTTATCATACCATATGAAGACTTTGATTCGGATATATTGAATCATGCTCCAAACGCGATGATACAGGACTCTTTTAATAGATGTAAACCAGATGAGGTTCTTCTGGGAATACCTACTGCTCAAGATAAGACGAAAGACTTAATATGTCTTAACGCTAGACCAAGGTCTCATAGAGCTACTTTGGTTGCAGAGTTACATAGGTTAGGATATGATAACAACAATTCTTATATAAGTTTCCTTGGTAGAGAAGATATGCCAGAACAGTTTGGACATCTTGTTAGTTCAGCTGAACCTCTATGGAAACAACAAATGTTTAGGGGCCATGACATAACACAATTTACAGCAAGAAAAGATAATAACTTTATTTCATTCTTGTCGCATGATGTTCAAATAGAACATGTATATAAATTTTGGTTAGAAAGAATTCAAGTTATTGCAGACAGACCAACACATGAAGTTCATGGGGATGATAGATTAATAACATCTAGTATGTACAAAGATTCTTTCTTTAGTTTAGTATCAGAAACCCTGTTTGGTGATGATAAGGAAAGTCTGTTTATAACAGAAAAAATATTTAAAGCAATTGCTTATAGAAGTCCATTTATGGTAGTTGGTAGTATGGGTACATTGAGACATATGAGATATCTTGGTTATGAAACTTTCCCAATGATGTTTGATGAAAGTTATGACCAAGAATATGACCCGAAAAAAAGATTTTCAGCAATAGTTAGAAATTTAGAAGAATGGCGAAGTCATTCACTAGAAGAAAAACGGAAAAGATATAATTCCGCGAGAGAGGTATTAAAACATAATTTTGAAGTGTTCAAAAATTCTAGAGGGAGATTTGAAAAGGAGACTGTTGGCGTATTAAGTCAACTATCTTCACATAATGTTGAGATTCACTAATGTATGCATATTGGTCTAAAGGTGCAGATGTAGAAAGTGGTAGTTACCATATTACGGAGTTTGAAAGGGACTTTGTTAAAAAACTAAAATCAAATACTCCATCTGACTGTATTTTAATTAACTCCACATGGTTTTCAAAACCAGAGAATGTTGATGATTTAAAACAATGGTTTGATGCTAGTCAATTCAAGGCTGGAGAAACCCCTAGAATATTATTGTACTCTGGTATGGATTGGGAAAATTCTACATGTACAGAATCCACGCGAGAAGCACATAGGTTTCTTAATGATAATTGGGAAGTTATTAATATAGGGAATACTGGTGATGGACATTATTTTAATTTTTGGTTAGCTTTTATTCATGAACACATGAGTACATTTTTTGACGACTGTTACACCGAAAAACCAAATATAAAAAAACATTTCATGTGCTTAAACCATCAACCACATGAACATAGAATTCAATTATTAAATACTTTACATGAAGTTGGAATGTTTAATCATGGTATTGTATCTGCTATTGTACCACATGAAGATTATGAGTTTGAGAACCCTGTTATTCTTAGAGAAAAAAGAGACCCTCATATCATGTTTAATTCCCATGAGTGGGAAAGAGTAAACGAATACCATTTAGCAAATGATATAATATCTTTAGGAGACCCAGTATACTGGAATAAACATTTTTGTACTGTTGTTACTGAAAGCGTTATGCATAGTGATGTGTTTTTAAGTGAAAAGACTTTTAAACCAATGATAGGACTCAGACCGTTTATTATTTTGGGTGATGTAAATGTATATAAGAAATTAAAGGAATATGGATTTGACACTTTTGAAGATTTGTTCCCCAGAGTCCATATTGAGGAGAAGGATAAATACTGGAGAACAGATAATGTTATAAAAGACCTCTGTAATCTACAAAGGAGTTATGGATTAGATGGATTAAATCAACTTTACCGTGAATTGGAAACTAGATTGATCTATAATAGAAAGAGAGTCTTGGAAGTGATAAATGATAATTACAACGATATAATGGAGATAAGAAACTTATGACAAATGTTGCATTTATAGGATTTGGTAAATTAGGAAAACCCTGTGCTGAGGTTATTGCACAAAAAGGACATGATGTTAGTGTATATGACCCACGCGAGGTGGAGAGTGAATACTGTAACATTAAGGACACGATAGAAGAGGCGGTTAAGGATAGAGTATTTGTATTTGTCGCAGTACCAACACCACATGACCCTTTATATGATGGTTCAGAACCCACATACCATTTACCCCCTAAAGATTTTAATTACGATACTGTAAAGGAAGTAATTGCAGAAGCTAATAAACATATGACTGAGAATCAGATATTGGTTCTTATTAGTACCGTATTGCCTGGCACCGTAAGAAAAGAAGTTGTGCCTATTATAACCAATCCTAAATTTGTTTATAATCCATACTTGATTGCTATGGGTACAGTCGCATGGGATATGGTAAACCCAGAGATGATAATGATAGGAACAGAGAATGGAGAAGAGTCAATAGAAGCACATAGTCTTATTCATTTCTACAACGAGATAATGGAAAATAACCCCCGATATGAAGTTGGTACTTGGGATGAGTGTGAATGTATTAAGGTGTTCTATAATACCTTTATTAGTGCTAAGATTGGTCTTGTAAACATGATACAGGATGTTGCTGAGAAACAGGGTAATATTAATGTTGATGTGGTTGCAAATGCCTTGCGAGATAGTACACAGAGAATCATGGGCCCAACCTATATGAAGCCTGGGATGGGAGATGGTGGTGCATGTCATCCAAGAGATAATATCGCACTTAGATACATGGCGCAAGACTTGGATTTGGGTTATGACTTGTTTGCTGAAATAATGAAGGCACGAGATATACAAGCAGAGAATATGGCAAATGCCATTCTTAAACACGGAAATAAAGTCGCGTTTACATCTGATTCATATAAACCAAATGTACCATATACGAATGGTAGTTACAGTCTACTAGTCCAACACTATGTGAAAAGATATGGATTTATTGTACCTGTAGATGAAAACCCACATGTCATCGTAAAGGTACATGAGTCAGATTTGATACCTACCGATTATGAGGGAGTTGTGTTTGACCCTTGGAGAAGTCATGTGGGAATAAATGTTGTACACTACGGAGATACAAGAAATGAAAAAAAGGACGAAAGAGAAACTACACAAATTCATGAAAGCAGGGGAACTTACCAGAGTAATCAGGAAGGTGTTGTTGGAGGTCTCGGAGAAGACCGACTCTAAACTCGATGAGATAGAACAAAAAGAAAAAGAAAAACAAGAACACTTAGAAAAGAAACTTAAAAAGATGAGAGAACGAGACCCTTTTATCTATGACTAGATTAGTTGCATATGGATGTTCACATACTGGCGGTAATGAGTTAGCTGACCACATTGTTCTTAAACAACCAAGAGAAAAAGTTGACATAGTAAAATCTAGCTATGGTCAAGGAAATTGGGATAAGATTTTTGATTATTTTGGTTTTGATTCTGACCCAATGGATGAGATGGAGTTTGATATTTTTCGGTATATTGATATTACCAGAATTGAAGAACTTCATTGTGGTGAGGATTTAAATCGCTCTTTGAGTTGGGTTAGATATCTTGCTGAAATGCGTGGGTTTTCTCATTATAAGAATAGAGGGTATGGTGGTGCTTCATTAGAACATTGTCTTTTTTTCTTAGAAAATGATTTGATGAATAGAGAAGTAAGTTTAGATTTAGACGAAATCATTGTTCAAGTGCCACACCCATATAGATGGTTATCATTTAAACATGATGGAGAATTTACTACATGGAGTCCAAACCAAGTATTCACTCTTCCTATAGGTTCCGATGGAACTACATATGGAACAAAACCAGATATTGATTCCTTCCGAACACATGAGTTAAATATCTATAATATTACTTGGAGATATTACAAGTCAATGAAACAACTTAAACAACTTGGTGCCAACTTTTTCTTTATAGAAAAGACTCCAGAAAACATAAAAAATGATTTATATCTTGACTGTGATGAAATCCCTAGTTTTGAATGGGTAGAATATTGTTGGAATTGGATTATTAAAAATTGTATTAAAATTGAAGGTTGTTATGATACCGATGATAAACATGGTTGGGGTCACTATGGAACAGATGTACACTATGATATTGCGAGAGATTTAAATGATAAGTTGGGGAATTAGTGCTTGTACACATGACGCTTCTTTAGCGGTTGTTAGAGATGATGAGATATTGTTTGCCTCTCATAGTGAGAGATTTAGCGGATATAAAAATGATGCTTTTCTGAATCCAGAGATTATCATGGAAGCGAAAAAGTATGGTGAACCCGATTATGTTTATTGGTATGAAAATCCTTGGTTAAAATGGACAAGGAAGAAATACGCAAAACAACAAAGACCTTGGTTAAGTCCTAGAAAATATTTAAAACACTTTGGAATCAAGGCACCCTATTATACTACGCACCATAAAGCACATGCAGCTGCTGGGTATTATACTTCACCCTTTGATAGTTCCGCGATATTAGTCATTGATGCTATTGGAGAATGGACTACCACATCTATATGGAAGGACATGAAATGTATCTGGACTTCTAAGTATCCAGACTCATTAGGGTTGTTCTATTCCGCGATGACAGATAGAATTGGATTGAAAGCAAATGAAGATGAGTACATCCTTATGGGTATGTCTGCTTATGGTGACCCCGATAGATTTTATGATGACATTAAACCATTACTAAAACAGAACCTACATAGAGGATGTAAGTGGTGGAACCCAGATTTAAAAGAAGAAGATTACTTTGATGTCGCAGCTGCTACACAGAAAGTCTATGAAGAACAATTTGGAAAACTGCTATTTACAACTGCGAGATTAACAGACCAAACCAATCTGGTTTTTATGGGTGGGTGTGCTTTAAATTGTTTGGCGAATAGAATTATACCACAGTATTTTGCTAATCATTGGATTATGCCAAATCCAGGCGATGCTGGTTCTTCTATTGGTGCGATTGCAGCTAGGGAACATAAAAAGTTGAAATGGAAAACACCGTATCTTGGATATAATATAGAAGGCGGATATCCAACTAGTGATATACTAGCAAATCTTGTCGCATTGAAGATATGTGGTGTCGCAAATGGTAGGGCGGAGTTTGGGCCGAGAGCTTTGGGTAATAGAAGTTTACTCGCAGACCCAAAAGGTTCTCAAATGAAAGATGTCGTTAATAAGATTAAAAAGAGACAGGAGTTTAGACCCTTTGCACCAGTTATATTAGAATCCGAAGTACACAAGTATTTTGATGTACCAGAAGGATTTCAATCACCGTATATGCAACATGTCGTTAGATGTAAAGAACCAGAACTGTTTCCTGCTATAGTACATAAGGATGGAACCAGTAGAGTTCAGACTGTCAATGATGAACAACATAGTGGGTTGACGCGGTTGTTACAAAGATGGAAAACATATAGTGGTCATCCCATCCTTCTAAATACGAGTTTGAATATTAAAGGCGAACCAATAGTCAATGATGAAAAAGATGCAGCTAGGTTTGAGAAGAAGTATGGAGTTAAGGTGTGTGTAAGATAGAACAAGTTAGACCTTTGATATGGGAATTAACAGAATTAGATTTACCACCAATACCACCCCAAGACCAATGGCGCACGGCTGGACTATTTACTGAAGGTGAAATATCTAATGCACCGTTGCGTGAAATATATCACTTTCCTGTTTTAAAAGAATCATGGGGTATTATATCAGATAAGGTACTTCACTTAATAAGAAATCTTGATTTAAATGAATTGTGGCAGGGATATAATGTAAATCTAAAACCTTTTGATACTATAGGATTATGTATTCATAAAGATTTACCAAATTTCAATATGTATGGTCATTATGATAACCGTAGAGTTATTGGTGCAATAATAGTGAACTTAGTGGATAATAAAGACCCTACAACCTTTTTAAATTATACTAGTCCCACAGAAAGGAATACTGGTATTTTCTTTTTGAATGATTATACTACAAGACACGCGGTAAGAAATACAAGTGACCGAGATAGAATAACAGCATATCAAAATATATTCATTGACTCTTTTTTTAAGGGAACATCAAATGCGTGAGATAAGATATCATAATGACGAAATCATAAAGGTAGATGGACTTCATTTCTATGGATGTTCTTATGTTGCTGGACAGGAACTTTTGGACAAAGAACTTCCAGACCCAATGGCTATTGACCCAAAAAAGATGGCGAAACAGGAGGGCGAACCACAAGATGAATATTATCGCAGAAGATTATCAAGAGAACTTCTTTGGAAGAAAAAAATAAAACTTGAAAAACAACTCGCGTGGCCACAACACATGTGTAGTTTATTAAAGGTTAGATGTTATAATCATGGACAACACGGTTCATCTATGACCCAGATGAAGGGGAACATAGTTCAACATATTATAGATGGATTATATGAACCCAATGAAGCTATAGTTGTCGGGTTGACAGGATTTGCTAGAGAAATGGTTTTTGCAGAAGATGAAACTCTTCTCTATCATCTTAGAAAACATGGCGCTGCTGTAAGTATGGTTATTGCATCTGACTACGAAAGAAGAGGTGATAAAGAGTTCGCGTTGAAGTATATGAACTTAAAAGGAACCTATACTTACCTGTGGTTTTTCTTACATGAAATATGGAATATCATGAATATTTGCGTGACAAACAATGTAAAACTCTACATTATTCCTATGTTAGACCCATTTAACCTTAAATGGTACAGAAAACAGTACGATATTGACTATAAAACCAATGAATTTAATACACAATTGAAATTTCTAATGTCTGAAATAGATAAGTATATGATAAAGGGAATGAAGATTGACCCACTAGGGGCCAACATTATAGAAAGATTACCAAGGGGCCATCCTTGTGCCAAGAGTCATGAAAAGTTTGGTATAAAGGTTGGTGAGAAGTTATTAATATGAGTAACATATTAAAGTTCCCAACCAAACGCAAATGGGAACCTACAGGATACAGAATTAATCTATACACGGAAGAGGATATCTATCTCGTTCTCTTGTGTCTCAATATATCCGATGATTTAGATGACCCCAAACGCTGGGTCAGAAAAGACCTTCGCACTTTAGAACCAGAATTCGTCATAGACAAACTTAATGAATGTCTAGACAATCAAGCGTTATCTGAGAAAACATATAAAAACATTCGTAGGATAATGAATTCAATAGAAGTTGTGCCATTATCGGCACTTTATAATTAGGAGAAAAAATGAAATATTTAATAATGATATTAGCAATGGTGGCATCATTTGGTGCTCACGCGGAAATAAATTCTTCTGCCAATGTAGCGTTGAGTAGTGAATATATTTTTAGGGGTCAAACCCAAACTTTAGGAGACCCAGCTGTCTCTGGTGGATTTGATGTTGGGTATGAAGGAGCCTTTATCGGAATGTGGGCATCTGAAGTAGATTACGGAGATGGACTTGCAAATTTAGAGGTTGACCTTTATGCTGGATATGGTTTGGGATGGAAAGACTTTTCTGCTTCTTACACATATGTAGACTATAACTATAACGGAGACTCATCTTTAGATGGAGTTGAACATCAAATAGCACTAGGATGGAAAGATGTAAGTCTTTTACATGTAGTTGGTGCAGAGGGGTTTGTTGATTATAGTGAAGTCTCTTACACTTTACCTATAGTTGCATTTGATGTTTCATGGGGAACATGGGATACAATAGGTGACAATTGGTCAGTTGGGAAAAGCTTTGACTTGGGCCCAGTTGACGGAACAATTCAGTATATAGAATTTCATGGTGATGCTGATATTTCAAACGAAAGGAATATAGTATTAACAATAAGCAAAGAAATATAACAAGATACATTTTAAATCGAGGAGAGATTATGTAAAAACAGTCTTTATGATGGATAGCAAATTAATTTAACCAACCATCTGGAGAGATACCACATGCCAAGACGCAATACAAACCTACAAGTAATTGAGAATTTAAATTCTGATGTACAGAAGGTGAAAAGAAAATCAACTTTAAAAATGCGTATTGAGGATTTAATTACAATTGATGCACTCACAGAAACCCAAGGACATTTTTTCGCAGAGTACAAAAAAGATTGTAGAGCAATGTTATTACATGGATGCGCTGGTACAGGAAAAACATTTATTGCCCTGTACCGAGCATTAGAACAGGTTTTACAGAGAGGAAACCCATATAAGAAAGTAGTCGTTATAAGGTCAGCAGTCCCATCAAGAGAAATAGGACATTTGCCAGGCGATGAAACTGAGAAGACTGCGGTGTACATGCAACCATATATTGATATGTGTACTGCATTGTTCCCCCAAAAACAACAGGCATTCCAGAGACTAATCGAACAGAAATATGTAGAATGGATGATTACATCATTTGTAAGAGGAATTACATTGGATAATTCCATTATTATCGTGGATGAGTGTCAAAATATGAATGACATGGAGATTAATTCCATTATAACTCGCGTAGGACATAATAGTAAGATTATATTCTGTGGAGACTTCCGTCAAACTGACCTATATAAGAAAGGCGATTTAAGTGGATTGCAGAAATTCATGGTAATTGCTGAAAATATGCCTTCTTTTAGGACTTTTGAGTTTAGTGAGGACGATATTGTCCGTTCTGACCTTGTAAAAGAGTATTTAATCTCAAGAATCCGCTATGAAGAGCAATATAGGACTTGACATTTGCTCTGAAGGCTAGTATAATGGTCACATAATTATAGGATTTTTGTAATGTTTACACATATTGACGAAAAACACGATTTTCCCCAGTTAATGAGGGAGAATTTTGAAGGAAAAAGGACATATGTAACGGAAAATGGTGATAGATACCCTTCTATCACCACCGTTCTTGGATATAAGATAAAACCCGCTATAAAAGCATGGAGAAAAAAGGTAGGAGAACAGACCGCGAACAAAATATCGCGTCAATCGTCTGTTCGGGGAACCAAAATTCATGGTGTTTGCGAGGATTATCTTAATAATAAGGAACTTGATACTGAAATGTTGTCCTTTGTAGAGGAAGATATGTTTGATAACATGCGCCTTTACCTTGATAAAATAGACAACATTCACGCGATTGAACAATTTTTGTACAGCGACCATTTAAGGTTGGCTGGTCAAGCGGATTGTATCGCGGAATTTGAGGGAAAATTGTCTATTATTGACTTTAAAACCTCTGCTAAAAGGAAAACCAAGTCATATATAAAGAATTATTTCGCTCAATGTGCTGGTTATGCCATCATGTTTGAGGAAAGAACAGGAATACCTATCACAAATTCAGTAATTATCATTGGTGTAGCGAATGAAGAACCACAATTATTCATTGAACATCGTGATAATTATACAGAATACTTGTTAGAATGTCGAGATTTATACGAAAATAACGCTTGACTTCTGGCCCATCTTATACTATAATATAAATATAACTTGACTCTATGAAACGAATTGAAAGGTTGACAGGACGGGGGTGCGATTCCCCCCGCCTCCACCAATTTATCCTTATAGACCCGACTAAGGGGGCGAATAGGATCGACTGGGACTTATTAGAGGAGTGGAGAGTTCGGAGAGGAAGCTGCCGTAAGTGCAACGCAACCATAAACGCAGAAGATAATACTGCTTATGAGGACTACGCTTTAGCGGCGTAGAATCGCTCGGGGTTTTGGAGACAGTTCCTAGCACCAGAATACTGTCTCGTTTTTATCTCATAAAGAGAAGGAGGAAGATATGTGGTTAATTACAGGACTCGTAATAGGAGTTGTAGTTGGTGCATGGATTAAAGACCGAAAAGGTTGGTTGGATTTTCTTGACACATTATTTGACAAGATACCATTCTAATCTAGTACACTATGTACAGTTGGTTTTTAACTGCCATCTCAGCGGTTACATTAGTATTGTTCCCGCTAAGCGCTGACAACCACTTTGTTAACGACAAGAATTTCCTAGAATATGAACAGGAATTAATTCATAATCAAGAAGAAATTGCTTGTCTTGCCGTTAACATTTACCACGAAGCGAGGGGCGAAAGTGAAGAAGGAAAACTTGCAGTAGCTTTCGTAACTCTCAATCGTGTTAAGAGTGACGCATATCCAGATACAGTTTGTGGAGTTGTTTATCAAGGAAAACACAAACGGTCTTGGAGAGATAATGAAACGCTGGTTCCAGTAAGACATGGATGCCAATTCAGTTGGTACTGTGACGGTAAATCCGACATGGTACAAGATTTCGACTCATATGAGGAAATCGTTGAATTGTCAATGAATGTCTGGTATGGAAGGTTTGAAGATAACACAGATGGAAGTTTGTTTTATCACGCAGATTATGTAGACCCAGCATGGGCGCAACACATGGCAATGACAAAAAGGATAGATAATCACATTTTTTACACGATGTCGAGTTATTAATTATGTCTGATAAGGTTCACAATTTTATTGTTACAGGCGGATGTGGATTTATAGGTTCACATTTAGTAGAAGCATTAGTTCTTCACGGGCAGAATGTTCTTGTAATTGATGATATGAGAACTGGCAGTTTTAAACTCGATAGTAAACATGTGAAGTATCTACATCAAGATGTTGCATCAGCAATCCCAGTTGGGAAGTTTGACGCAATATTTCACCTAGCCGCCACGCCTAGAATTAGGTTATCACAGAAAGACCCCTTTGGTACTATCACAAATAACCTTAATTCAACAATGGTAGTTTCTGAATACGCGAGAAGAGAACGAATTCCTTTGTTTTTCGCTGCCTCTTCTAGTACTCAGTTTCTTCATCATCACGATAATCCTTATACATTTTCTAAGTGTGTAAGTGAAGAAATCTTAGAACTTTACCACAAACAATTTAACTTGGAATATCATATGTTATATTTCTATAATGTATATGGCCCAAGGGAAGCTGACTATGGAGAATATAGTACGGTAATAAGAGCATTTAAGAAATGCATCCAAAAGAATGAACCTCTTAGGATATTTGGTAGTGGTAAAAAAGAAAGAGATTTCACTCACATCCATGATGTAATCGATGGTATTCTAAAGTTGTTAACTACAAAGAGAAAACCAAAACATGTACATCTTGGTTCTGGTAATCCAGTTAGTATAATGGAAATAGCAAACGCATTTAATCATCATGCTGTTCACGAATTCGATAAGAAGGGTGAAGCAGAAGTGACCGAATGTGAAAATCCTTATATAGAACCTCAATACGATGTTATTGGATATATCAAAAAATGGAAGAGTGATTATGAGGAAGAAGCTATTTTAAGAAAAATAAACAAAGATTTTCGTAATGTGGAAGAAAAATATGCCAAAATTGATAGTGGACAATGACGAGAAAAAAGAAGAGAAGATTAGTGATGTTGCTTTGGTTACAAAGTCAGAATTTCAAACATCATCTGAATTCTCTCAGCATATAGAAAAGAAGGCTGTTTCTGCTGGAAACTATATCGATGTATTAGTCGAGTATTGTACCAAAAATGACATAGAGATTGAGAGTGTTAAAAAATTATTAACCGCATCTCTAAAAGAAAAGATAAAAGCAGAAGCAATTGGACTTAACTTAGTTAAGGGACAAAAGTCTTGTAAGTTACCTATATGATTGAACCCTATGAAGTTTATAAGTTATATCTAGCAATTAAACTTCATTTTACTACTAAGTCATATGATGTAGTAAAATATAAGGGTAAAGTTAGAGTAAAACCAGAGACCTTTCGTAAAAGAAAGGACATGGTATCTATAAAGAAACTTGCTAGAGATTATAAACGCGAGGAAATAATAGATTTTTTAGTCGCAAATTTTGTATCTGGAGAACGATGGGGTGGTTTGTTTGATATACAGGCATCCAAAAGATACGAGGATTGGAAGGCAAAGAAGAATCAGAGAGAATATCTCTTTCAAAGGGATGTCTCAAAAATACTACTAGAGATGGAAAAGCAAAAAGTTGGCGCTTTTTTTGAAAAAAATGGAAAACAGGGCTTGACTTTTCGTCTGTACTTTGGTAGAATGATCGAAATTGAAACTCTTGTTATATTAGATAAGATTTTCGATTTTGTAGAAGAAACGGATGATATCTTATTAGAAGATGTTGTACTACTAGTGAAAAAGTATCGCCCGTTTGTTAAGGTGACTGACTCTATGAGAGAAGTCGCTAAAACACTTACTCAATAACCTGTATAAATAGGAGTGTACATAATGAGTAGGAAACTACGCCCTCATGATGAAGAGAAGCGTATGAGAAGAGTACCTAGTGAAGATAAAACTAGACTTGACAAATACCAACATCTCTTGTATAATGAGGATATGTATGAGTCCAATGAGTTCTTGAATGATTTGGATAAAAAAAGTAAAATACAACGCAAACATAAACCAATATAACGCACAAGGAGAAATATATGTCGTTTAATACTATAGAAGAGCTACGCAAGTCGCGTGGCAACTTTGACACCCTTCTTAACCAAGTTGAGAAGATGTCTACAACTACCACCGAGTCTAATGACGATGGTAGGGAATGGAAACCAACTGTTGACCAAGCTGGAAATGGTTATGCAGTAATCCGATTTTTGCCCCCAGCAAAAGGTGAAGACCAATATTGGGCAAGACTCTGGACACATGGATTCCAAGGGCCTACTGGGAAGTGGTACATCGAGAATTCTCTCACAACTCTAGGACAACAAGACCCTGTTTCTGAATTGAACAGCGAATTGTGGAATAGCGGAGTTGAGTCTAACAAAGACATTGCTCGCAAACAAAAGCGTAGGCAGTCTTTTTATTCCAACATTATTGTTGTGAAAGACCCATCAAATCCAGAAAGTGAAGGTAATGTATACCTTTATCGTTATGGTAAAAAAATCTTCGACAAAATTCAAGACTTGTTAAAGCCAGAATTTGAAGATGAAACTCCAGTAAATCCTTTTGATTTCTGGGAAGGCAGAAACTTCAAACTGAAGATTCGTCAAGTTGAGGGATTCCGAAACTATGACAAGTCGGAGTTTGAGTCTGCTCCATCACCAGTAGCTGCTGATGATGAAATTGAGGCGATTTGGGCGAAACAACACTCTCTTGCAGAGATTGTAGACCCATCTAACTTCAAGTCTTATGAAGACCTTAAATCCAAATTGGATATGGTTCTTCAAGGTGCAAGCAAGGTTCCCACTGCTTCAACTGTTGCAGCCCAGACAGGCGACATTGAAGATGACTTGTTTGTTAACAAAAACTCTGAAGCAAAGGTAGTCTCCAATGGTTCAGATAGTGATGACGATGCAATGTCGTACTTTGCAAAACTGGCTGACGATAGTTAATATCTCAGATTAGTTATGCGAGGGGCGGCATAAATAGTGTCGCCCCTTTTTTTATGGCAGAAATTATGGATGGAATTATATTTGGTGGACAACTAGAAGACCTTGGTGGGTCAATTCATAAAGAAGATTCAAGAAACATATCAATAAGGCGCTCGTCTGGTGGACATAAAATTGCCACCTTTTTGAGGCAGAATGGTTATGATATTGATGTAGTAGATTATGTTCATCGTTGGACACTAGAACAATTAAAAGAATATATTAGACCAATAGCACAGGATTGTAAGTTCTTTGGGTTTGGTTCTACTTTCTTTTTAGATAGCCCAGTTGTTAAAGAACTGGTAAACTGGTTAAAGGTTCATTACCCACAAATACCGCGTGTCGCTGGTAGTCAAAATGATAGTATGCGTAGTTTAGATATGGATTGGTATGTCTATGGTTACGGTGAAAATGCTATGTTAGAACTAATGAAACATTTTGATGGTGGCCCAGAACCGAAACATGTTGATAATATAATTAATGCCTATGTTAATTACAAATCCTTCCCTAGAGATGATTTAACAGTCTCATATCAAGAAAATGATTTTATGAACCCAAGAGAAATACTTCTTTTGGAGTTTGCTCGTGGATGTAAGTTTAAATGCAAGTTCTGTAGTTTCCCGATACTAGGTGTCAAGGGTGATTACTCTCGTACAGCAGAAAGTGTCTATGATGAGATGTTAGAGAATTATGATAAATGGGGAACAGAACATTATATTGTCTTAGACGAAACATTCAATGATAGTCCACAGAAGATTGAGAAGTTTGCTAATGTAATAGAGAAACTTCCATTCCAACCAAAGATGACTGCCTATATTCGTGGTGATTTAATCGCTTCGCGTCCTAAAGATTGGGATAACCTAATCAAGATGGGAATTACATCTCATTTCTATGGTATTGAAAGTATGAACCACAAGGCAGCTAAATCTGTTGGTAAGGGGATGAATACTGGTAGAATACAGGATGGACTATTAGAAGTTAAAGAATACTTTCTGAAGAATGCTGGATTTTATAAAGGTCATATATCATTAATAGCTGGACTTCCATATGAAACCATTGATAGTCTACGCGATACAGTAGATTGGTGTTCAGAATACTGGTCTGACCAGAGTTATCATATGAATATATTGATGTTTAAGAACCTTTATAAACCTTCACTCAATCATAACTCAGAATTCGATTTACATTGGCGAGAATACGGTTATAAGAAGACCAAATTCCCAAAAGATGATATAAAGTGGGACTTGAGTATCAATCCTTACTATAAAGTCCTCTACGACTACATGGCGACCTCTGAGGACTATATACAATGGAAGAATGACTATACTACCATGTATGATTGTTTTAAGTTCTGCGTGGAAGAGTTTAGTCAGGCAAAATTGAAGAATGTACTAGACCCATTCATGTATGATAAGTTCTTTATTGACCCTAGTGTAAGTTGGGATGATTTTCAGACACAAAATCATATGGAAAGAAGAGAATCCCATATATTAGAACATGTAGATAATTATATTAAAAAGAAAATATTATCTACCACTACCAATATTCATTTTTAGTTTACTGTCTGGATTTAGAGTACTGTCATCTACCTTAATCACTCCAATATATTGGGTTGACCCGCCAGGCGGAGTTCCAGTTGATGTTTGCATGGAAGTCATAGCAGATGCAAGTTCTTGATTTGCTTTTATTTGTTTATCAACAACTCTTTGGTCTCTTTTTACAACTTCATTTTGGGCGGTTGTAGTTGCAGTTTCTAGTGTCATAGAATCTGTATCAACTATTGGTTCTGCACTTTCAAGGTCTGAAGCAAGAGAAGCTTCTAGTTTTTGTTGTTTTGATACTTTTGGAGTGCCATCTGCTTTAAAGTCTTTACCGTATTTTTCATCCCATGCTTCTTGTTCTTTAGCAAGTCTTTCCTTAGTTGTGTCACTTGCGAACATTGGAATTTCTGGTCTCTTTTCAACATTGCCTGCTTCATCAGCATCTTCATTAAGTCCCTCTTGGAGTTCTTTCAATTTCTTCACAATATAATCTTTAATAGCTCCGTATCTACCTTTGAATCTATCTGGCATATTCACCATGTCAGCATCATGAGGGAATTTTTCTTCTGTTGAGTCGCCGTCTGGGTTACCATACATGTCATTGTACATGTCTCTCGCAAGAAGACCTAAGTCTACTGTTAAACCACCAGCTACACTTGGAATTGCAACACCAGCTCCTTCAATAGCAGCACCTGCTATATCACCTTGGAATAGTCTCCATAATGCCATTCCTGCCCCAGCAACTGCACCAACAACAGGGATTTGTTTTAATCCATATTTCCCCATATTTTTCAGTAGTGATTTTGCCATTACAGCTTTATCTGCTAATTTGGCAGCATCGTCTACCTTGCTTGTTAGGGTAACCTTCCCTCCTTCTGCTAAGTCTGCTGGATTAACTTTTTTGGTGGTCAACTTATCATCAATTTTCGATACCTCTCTCAAGTTGCCTTTTTTATCTACTCCAACTTGTGTTCCGTCCTTGGTGATACCAACATTACCTTCCTTTACGCTAACATCTACTGTTTTGGGAGTTTTTAGTTTATCTTGTTCACCCAGTACACTTTTTACATTGGGGTCTTTACCTTTAAAGAATTTTCCTACATCTAGATTTTTTGCTACACCACCTAGTTCTGTTATTTTACCCATCCACTTGGTTGTGAGTTGACTCATTTTCGCAGTTAAAGTAGTACCCCAATCTTCCATTCCTTCTTCAACCGCGTCTATATCTTGTTGTTGTTTTTCTCCTTCACCAGCTAACATAGCGCCAAGAGCAGCTCCACCTAATCCAGCAGCTAAGGAAGCAGAAGTGCCGGCACCTCCTCCGCCGCCTTTGCCTCCACCAAACATTCCCCTTATAGCATTTTCGTCTGGTGGTGGTTTTGCACCTCCAGTACCACTAAAACCAGCAGATATTAATGATGTATCTTGGTGAATTTTAACTAGAACTCTTTCTATGTCTTGAAGCTGGTTTATCATAGGGTCATTACCAGCATAGTCTTGTACCATCGATGTAGCAGCTTCAGCTGACGAACTTCCGCCAGCGCCTCCACCACCGCCTGAACCTCTACCTATTGGTATGACATTACCACCAGCTCCTGCTCCCATGGCGCCATCGCCACCACCCATTTGACCAGATAAATCATTTCCGCCTAGAAAACTTGCTGCTCCATATCCAGTAGCTGCTGCCCCTGCTTTACTGCCGGGAGCTTTTGTAACTTTGTTTTTACCACCGCCCCTTCTAAATAGGTTTTTTGCACCCGAAGCTATTCTTGCTCCTGCTAACCACCAAGCCATTTATTGTCTCCATTTATCCGATTTAGCATCTTCTCTCTTTTTCTTTAAATGTTGGATTAACATTGAAATGTATACTTGCCTTTCCCACGGAACCCAACTCTCTATTTCTGTTAAACTATATTTATGTTCTTGCATAAGTAGAAAGTTAGTTTTAAAATAATTTTCTAAATTCTCATGAAAAAGGCTCATACGAAAAAATCGTAGTACCCATTCAAGTAAGCGGTATTCTTTTTCTCACATTTTGGACAGTCATAATCCACATAATTCTCAATTACTGGCATTGTCTCAAAAAACTTTTTAATATGAGAGAATTGTTCTGTGGTTAAGTTGTCTATAAACTCCGCCCTGTCCGATTCAGTTAAATCTTCGTAGATTGCCTCCCCTTGGAAAATTTTCTCGATACACACTTCAGCGACTTTAAACAAATCCTGTTCTGTTTCTGATTTACCTATTTCTATCATCTCACTAGCATTTGGGTATCTCATTTCAAGTGACATCTCATTTCCAAGTTGTACTGTTTTATCGTGACCTTCAGTCTCATATAATTTAAAAGTATCCAATGATATTTCTATATCAATTGGTGCTTCACAATGACCGCAAAGAAGTCTCGCGTCTATTTTATCTGATATTGAAACCTTTCTCAGTTCCAAGAAAATTTGTTGCATATCAAAAATGGGTATCTTTTCCCCATCAACCTTACCGAAAGAACAATTGGTTACCACTTGTTGAGTGGCTTTTATCATTTCTTCTTCCTCTTTGGTTTCATTTGCTAATACAAGTAATTTTTCCTCTTTTACTAGGAAAGGCCTGAATTTCACTTTCTTACCTAGAGAGTGAACATGAACATCTATCAGAGGATGTTCAGTTATTGGTAGTGCCATATTATCCTCCAAACCTATCGTTATGGAAACCAAAATATCCATTCATAATTTCGATATTTTCTGCTTCACAATGCGAACAATTAAACTCTATTATATTTCTAACCACTGGCATGGTTTCAAAAAATAACTTTATAATATTAAACTCTTGTCTTGTCAACGAATCGACAAACTCTATTTTATCTTCAGATGGAATATCATTCCACACAGCAGTATCTTGTTCTATTTCTTCAATACACAAACCTGCTAAATCATAAAATTCCGCGTATTCTTTTCCTTCTGTCATCTCAAATAATTCTTTTGCTGTTGGGTATCTCATAGTTACAACTAAGTTATCTCTTATTGGAAATACTGGTTTATGTCTTTCATCATATACCGTTTCAAAATTATCTATTTGAATATCAACTATATTTCCTTCTCCACATTCATCACATAATATCAGCCACTCTGGCATCTCTATACCAGAAATTTTTGTTAATTGAATCCATATGTTTTGTAGGTCAAAGATGGGTAAAGTAAATCCATCCACTTTACCCAAAGAACAATTAGTAATACATTTGCTTAATGTTTCTATTGATTCAGAACGACTCTGTTCTTTTAAGTTTTCAAATAGTTTTTCCTCTTTAACCAGAAATGGTCTAAAAGGAATTTTTTTATCTAGTTGAAAAACATATATGTCCGTCAACGGATATTCCGCTTTTGGCAGCGTCATAACAAACCTCCAATAATTTAATCAACCCAATCATTAATGTTATCTGCAATCTTACTTTTAATTGCATTTTTGAAACTATTCTTACGGAAATTGAGTAATCCAAATAATTTTTCTGAATCTCTCGAATCAACCGCACGAGAAGACCACCTTCTAAAAGCAAAAGTACAATTGACTCTGACAATGCCTTCAGCACTTTGCCCCATTGGTAAAATATTCATGAGTCTTGGAAACGCATCATATAATTTCCATCCTGTTACCCTATTGTCTTCTCTATCTAAGGCAAAAACTTCAACCTGTCCAACATGTTCATCTGGAAAACTTACTTCTTTTGATATTGGATTCGCAATAATGGTCATCCAGTTTTCAAAGTAAGACCTAACATCCCAATTATCATCACAGAAAAATGTAAATGCTGCTGTGTCTCCAAAGTATTCTACACCATGAGCTCTTTGTTCCGTCCAATGACTTATCATAGTTGGTGTCCATTTTATTTGCAGGCCTGGAATTTGAGCTTCCTCGCATAGCAATGATACTTCTCTATCATCTGTAAATTTTTGGGGACTGCTAATTACAATTTCAAATCTATTAGACCTAGCAAGGTCATTCTTTCTAACCTTACTAATGAAATCTCTTGTTTTAAAATAAGCCATTAAATCATTCTCCTAGACTTTTGGAATACGGTGTTCTTACTAACATTAAAGTCTTCTACTGGCAAAAATATAGCACCTTTCCAATCTTGTGGATTGATTTCATAAAATCTAGACCTTAGTTGTTTTGTTAAATATCTTTTTACGCATGGTTTTACTTCTGGAAACTGGGCAACATTGTTCAATAAACTCCAGTTAAATTTCATTCTACTTTCATCTTCAATTGCTTGGTCATCTAATGTTTCCATTAATTTGCCTAATAACTGAGCTCTCATCATGTAAGGTAGATAATGTAAATTCAATCCCCAGAAACCATCTGCGGTTGGTTCAAATGGAAGACATAAAGGAAAAGCATCGAAATACGGTAATTTGTCTTTCCATTTCGCGTCATACCTAAACAGATACATTGAACCTATAGTAAATTTACCAACTGGTTGACCTATATCAGATGATATAGCGCTGGATGGACTGTTTACGCCACGCATGACTTGTCTTACTTGGTTCATGTACCAATTAAATGACTTTCTTCCAGAATCGGAGTTCGGTCTAATTTGTAAAAATGGATTTGCCATGAGACTATTTATAACAGTTTGAAAGCCACCCATGTTCATTAAAATTTAATCAAATCTTAATCAAATTGTAACACAAAAGCGCACGGCAAAGATATAGGTATCAATAAATATTTTACATATAATATTAATTCATCTACTTAATGAGGTAAAGGAATGAAACTCAAGTTCGTTCTCTTAGTTGTTTTATTAACAACACCATTTGCAACCCCCTACGCTAATCCATATTTAGAACTCAAGAACACAGTTCCCTTCAAAGATTACCACTCTGAAACATCTACAAGTCATTTAAGACTAGGATATAAGTTCGACAACAATTTTTATGTCGAAGGTGGTGCTATGTCGCATGGTTCTAGTTATGAGGCTGGATACAAATTCAAAAAAGGAAAATGGACTATCAAGGGAAAGTGGGAAGGTTCAGATTCAAGTAAAAGGGACTATTTTAAATCTAAAATAGAAACAGAACTCAGATATACTTTTGGAGACTAACATGGATGTAATGACGCTCTTGTGGACTTGTTTGGGATTTGCTTTTGCTAGTTATACAGTAATCGCAAACGATAGTATTCAAACTCTTGGTACTTGGATTGCATCTAATAAAGAGAGATTTGATTGGAAGATAATGTGGGCAGCCGCAAGTAGTGTTTTGTTATTTGCTATTTGGTATGGATGGACAGTCAATGCTGGTGATATATCATATGGTAGATTAGATAGAATACCGTATGTAGAACCACAATGGTATCATGCAATGGCACCAGCAGTATTGTTATTACTTACTAGATTTGGTGTTCCTGTTAGTACATCGTTTTTAGTGTTAAGTGCATTTGCGAGTACATTCGTTTTAGAAAAGATGTTAGTCAAATCTTTTGCTGGTTATGGTGTAGCGGCTGTGAGTGCATATGTCATATGGGCAGTCGTATCAAAATGGTTACAGAATGTAGAATTGCGTGGTAGTGATAGAAACTGGCGAATACTACAATGGATTATTACTGGTTGGTTGTGGTGGACTTGGTTATCACATGATATGGCAAATATGGCAGTATTCTTACCGCGTGAAATCGATATCGTTCCATTAGTCGCTATTAGTGCATTGTTTGTTGCTGGTATGGGATGGATGTTTAAAGAACAGGGTGGTAAGATACAACATGTAGTTCAGAGTAAGACAGATACAAACTATGTTAAGAGTGCAACTTTAATTGACTTCATATATCTCATAATTCTATGGTACTTTAAACAATACAACAATATACCAATGAGTACAACATGGGTATTCATAGGATTGTTAAGTGGTAGAGAACTTGCTATTGCAACATTTGATGCTACCAGAACTAAAAACTTCAAAGAGGTATTCCCAATAATCGCTGGTGACTTTGGTAAGTTGATGGTAGGTGTTGCCGCTTCAATGGGCATTATTATAGGTATTCATACTTTCGCGTAGATACCTAATTCTTTTTCAGTAATTATTTTAAACTCCCAACCTCGGTCAGCACAGTACTCTCGTGCTGACTTCCACTTTGCTTCATTGATACCATAGTTAGCAATCTCTTGTAGATACTTTTTTGTTTTCTTTCTAGGTTCTGGTGGTTTAGTGAATCGCTCTGGTTTAACTTCTATTAGATATGTACCGCCAACTGTCTTGATATAAAAGTCCACATAATAACTGTGTATCCTTCTATCTAAAGGAGACCTATAGGGTATCGCTATAGGTTCAGATGCCCACTCTAAAACATCTTGGTTCTTGTCGCACCAATTCATAAATTTTAGTTCGTAAGCTGACCTATAAATAACCTCATTAAGATTACCGCGATACTTTTTCGCGTTTTTTGGAATAAATTTTCCTTGATGGATATCTTTTCGGTACGGCATGTTATAAATAGTCCAATAATATCATAATTACTATTTATTCGGAGTTTGAGAATGTCCTCAGCAACAGCAGAAGAAAGTCAAAATAAAGTTGAAACCTCTGTTTCGGCAGCCAAGAGCAATCCAGAGGAAGCAGCGGGTACAACCCCCAACGAGGATGTGGGAACAGCTACTTCAACGGAGAAAGATAAGAATCAACCAAGTGAGGTGCCTGAAAAACCGAAGACTACTTTTCAATCTCTTTCTTATCCTCAAGGTTTGGATAATACGGACGAATTTCCACATCAAATAATGTTCAATGTTTTGATACGACAAACAGATGCCGAACATGAAGCTAATAGTCATTTGGGTGAAGGTGGAAAGGGTGAAGACCTTATTAGTCGTAACCCAGACATGACCAATGAAAATGCAAAAAAAGTTTCTAAACAATTAACCAATGCTGCTATTGGTGGTTCTACTGCTTTGGCAGCATTTGCTAAAGGTGGTTTGCCGGGAATTGGAATAGGACTTGCTGGTGGTGCTGGTTTAGCATTTTTTGGTGACAGGATGTCTGCCCTTGTTGATGAAAATATAAAGTTATCAAGAAGAAATGTTGCTCGTATAAGAATGGCTATGCCACAATCACCACAAAATAAAATGACCGCTGAATGGAGTGTCACGGATTTTGGTTCTATTATGGGAGCTATAATGGAAGGTGCTGGTGATGAAGGTATAATGAATATGATAAAAGACGCGGATATGACGGATGAAGCTGGTCAGGCAATGCTTAGAACTGCTGCTGGTGCGTTGAACATAACTAAACAGGCAGGATTAAATATCCCAGCACAAGCAACTATAGAATTGATGACTAGGAAAGTTACAAACCCATTTAAAGAAACATTATTCAAAACAATGAACTTTAGGGATTTTCCTTTTGTTTTTAAATTCGCACCGAAAAATGACCAAGAATTATTACAGACCTTAAAGATTATTAATGTATTTGAGAGATATATGACTCCACAAAAATCGCCAGGCTCTTTCTTTCTGGAATATCCTGCCGAGTTTGAGATAGTATATCAATATAAAAATAAAGAGAATAGGTATTTTACTAACTTCTTTAATGATACTGCTTTAGTTAGTTTTCAAGTGGATTATGGAAATGGTGGAGTATATACTGCATTTCAAGGAACAGAAGGTGCGCCTTCAGAGATAACTATGTCTTTGCAGTTTAAAGAACTTACTCTTCTTGACAGAGATTCTATTGTTGATATAACTGGACAATCAACACCTATGGGTGGGTTTACTGGAGAAAACTCAGTACAAGGACAAGAACCCCCCGCTGAGGAACAACCAGATGAAAAGAACGCAGACGGTACAGATAAAAATATAAATGAAACAGATAGTTCCCCAGATGCAGCTGTTAACGAAGGAGAGGATGGATAATGGCATTTTTTAGACAATTTCCTAGAACCGCGTATGTAGTTGATGGCAACTTAATTAATATCCCAGATATTTTCCGCCGTGTAGGTAAAAAAGATATTGCAGACAACCTAGCATTCATGCAAGAATACGAGATACAAGAGGGAGAGAGAGTGGAACACATTTCTCATAACCTTTATCGTACAACTGATTACTACTGGGTAATTTTATTAGTTAATAATATAATAGACCCATATCATGACTGGCCAAAGACTAAGACAGAATTGGTGGCATTTACTGAACAACGATATGGTTCTGGTAATCTACATAAAGTACATCATTATGCTAATACATCTAATCAAAATATAAGAGTTGATTATGACGAATCAAAATTTAATGCTGGTACTATCAAAGCGATAACTAATATTGAACATGAGGAAAATGTCAATGAAGATAAAAGAAAGATTAAATTACCGAGGAAGGAATTTGTAGGGGAAATAGCAGGACAATTTAAGAGATTGATTAGAGGAAGATAATTTATTATGAGTACAATTTCAACGCCAGGCTCGTTTGATTTAGACAAGTCAGAAATATGGTTACTACCATCTGAAGAAGCTGGTGGTGGTAAACCCATTGACATACTCAAAACTGGGTTTGTTGGTGACTTAACCATAAGAGAAAATTTAGAAAACAACTTCATTGGTGTTGACATGTCTGTGGGTGATGCAAGAAATGTAATAGGTAATATGCCTATCATTGGTGGTGAAGTAATAACTATTAAATTGGTATCCACGCATTTAGACGAAAATAATCCCAAACATGTCATAGAACAATCTTTTCGTATTGATGAGATAATAAACAGAAACTATATTGATGATAGAGAACAGACTTATATAATAAGAGCTGTATCACCAGAAGCATATAAAAATAATACTCAAATAATAAGTGAAAGATTTACTGGTAAACCACAAGAAATATTTGAAGACATCTATGAAAGATTCATAAAAGAACCAAAAGTTATTTCAGATGGAAAAAACAAAAAGGATGGATTTCCTTTAGAATTCTGTGATATATCTGGAGGACAAGTTTTCAAGAGAGAGAATTTTACTTTCGTTGCTAATTATTGGACTCCATATCAATGTATGAATTTTCTGGCATCTAAAGTTGCACCAGCTGACGCGGGCGGAAAAGAATTGATGCCGAATGTTAAGTATTTTCAGACTACAAAGGCACATTATGTAGCTAGTCTTTCTAGGTTACAAGCTTTTTATAAAGAACAGAACTCGATTTATGATGAGTTTTGGTATGTCCCTACAGGTTCAGACCCCTTTATGTTAGATGAGAAAAGAAAAACTAGGGGTGGATATGGTTTTATTTCACCATTTGTTTCCAATCAATATTCAACTATGTCTGGTTTATCCATTCCTCTTATGACTCAAGACCTTGGAGACCAAATATCTGGATATCAAGGAAATGCAACAATAGGTTTTGATATGACAACGAGACTACCTTATCATATGGAATTTGATTATTCTCCATTACAACCTATTAGAATATCAGATAATAAAAGAGTGATACCATCACAATTCAAAGATTTTTATCATCTTGCAGACCAGACACCAATGAGACAACTTCCAAATGTAAATCCTAAATCATCATTGAATGTTAGGATAGGTTCTTCACAAATATGGACTGACCAAAAGTTTGGATACGATTGGAGATTCTTATTGGATACAGCTTATAGAGATACTGCTACGGAAGAATTGAAAAGATTGAGAGTTAAATTTGATGTGCCAGGCCGAACGGATATTGATTTGGGTATGTTGGTATATTTAAATTTTCCAAACACAGATGAAAAGGGTGACGGTGCGTCTGAAGAAGAATTGTTTGATGCAAGGATGTCTGGTATCTATAGTGTTATTGGTATTAAACACATGTTTTCTATCGCAAAACAACATCACACTATGACAATAGATGTTGTTAGAGATAGTATGGGAGATTTTTAATGGAAAGATATCCAAATTTTGCTTGGTGGCAAGGAGTTGTAGAGGACAGGAATGACCCAGAAAAATTCGGACGATATAGAGTTCGTATCATAGGGTATCATACACTAGATAAAGCAATATTGCCTACTGAGTCTTTACCGTGGGCGATTCCTATGCAATCAGTTACCTCTGCTGCTATATCTGGTGTTGGTGTATCGCCTACTGGATTGGTTGAAGGTTCAGCTGTAATCGGATTCTTTGTTGATGGCGAGGAAGGACAAATCCCAGTTGTTATGGGTTCATTTGGTGTGGAAGATAATGTACCAACCCCAGCTGGGAAACCAGAATCACCAGAAGTACTAGCAGAGAGAGGGTTTTATGACCCTACTGGAACTTACCCACGCAGAAAAGAATTAAGAATATCAGAGGACGAAGGTTTTGCAGATGCAGTTAAAGGAATGGTTAGTGATGGACTTGGTGGTGTATTAGATGCTGATGGTAATAAACTTACAGGTGATGCTGAAGGTGTTGATGAAGTTGATGTTGGTAAGAATATCTTAGAAGAAGCATCATCTTCTAGACTTTCTAGGACACCAGAAAAACATTACTCATTAAAAGCAAAAAGAGATTCAAGAATAACAAAGATACCACGCGGATATGCAAGTAAAATATCTGGATGGAATAATAAAGAATTACCATTTGAACATGATAATGGTGATGAGAAAGTTAAAGTAAATCCCGGCACATATGAACCAACTTATTGGGACGAACCGCATCCCCAAGGTGTAGAGGAAAGTGTATCTAAGTACCCATATAACCATGTTAGAGAATCAGAAAGTGGACATGTCTTTGAGGTTGACGATACGCCAGGCGCAGAAAGAATTCATGAGTTTCATACTGCTGGTACATTCAGAGAAATCCAACCAGATGGAACTAAAGTAGAAAAAATAGTTGGTGATGATTATATTATTGACTTAAAAAATAAACACATGTATGTTGGTGGTAATTTTGACCTTACTGTAGAAGGTGATTACAATATTAATGTTAAAGGAAACAAATACGAACATGTAAGTGGTCACTCATACAATACTGTAATGGGTAATAGATTGAATAAAATGCAAGGACACGAATTAATTGATACAGAAAGTACATATCATTTAATAACGGTGGGGAACTTCAATTGTCAAGTTGGAAGTACAGATAAAGAAAAGAAACAATTTAGTAACTATAAACTGAGGGTAAGTGGAGATACTAATACTACTCACCAAGGCCCACATCGAGTAATGAATGCTTCTGCTTATGATAATGTTACAGATGGAGATATTAACTTTACGGTTAAGGAAAGACTTGGTATAAATCCAGCAGAAGCTATGGAAAGTGCTGTAGGTGGACAAGCTGCTAGTATGGATGCTATAGTAGCAGGTGGTTCATTTAAAGTTAACGCAGATAGAAATGTAGATTTAGTTGCTCAACCCACAGACATTATAAAGACTCCTCTTACTGGAAGTAGTATCAATATCACGGCAGATAGAGTTAATACAACTGCTAGAGTTGATATGGTAGAAAGAATTGGTCAGATTGCAGGCGTTCATGCTAATGTAGATTCACAAATCATACCACAATTAATTGGTAGGAAATCGACATTCGCATCTGGGCCAACTGGTGGAATCTATAATGTATATTCACCAGCACCAATTACTATTTCAGCCGCCGTGGCTTGGCTTACTCCAGCAACGATTGGAGATGATGTTATCGGTGCTGGCCAAATAATTAGAAATATTACAGGTGTCGGTAACTATACAGATGTTCTTGTTGGTGCTGGTACAATGTCCAGAACTGCTACTGTTGGTGCTATTGCTGATAATGCAGTTGTTGGTGCTGTATCATACGCTGCTGGAGGAGCCGCGAGTTTAACTGCTGGTGGTGCTGCTACGGTTAGTGCTGTTGGTGCTGCTACGGTTAGTGCTGGTGGCGCTCTTGCTCTTACTGGTGGTGGTGCTGTTACTATTACTGGTTTAACAATTGCTCTGGTGTAAGGATAAGATATGAGTTGTAAAGGTATAGGTGCAGAATTTAGTAAAATCGCGGAAACGATTGATGGTGCTAATGCAGCTCTTAGTGATAAAATAGATGCACTTGCAGACGGTATTGCTAACGATTTAGGAATAATAGAAGCGAAAGCGAAATTCATAAAGATGAGAAAGGACTTCAATGAGGCCTTTAAGAATGAGTTTGGCGATTTGATGTCTGCGATAAAGTCTCTAAAAGAAGGTATTCCTTTTTCAGATGAGATAGGCGACTTGATGAAACTTGGCGCCCAAACAGTAGAGTTTGTTGAAAAAGCAAAACAATTAGAAGAGAAGTATGGTAAAGGCAATGTTGCTGAAGATATATTAAGAGACCCAGCTGGGTTCATTGAAGGACTAGGTGCAGATTTTGAAAATTTATGTGAAGCAATGCCTAACTATGAGAAGGCAAAAGATGGTACGATTAAAGTAACCGCTGCTAAATTTAGTCAAGATGCTGGGGAGGTTGATTTAGAGGAGATAAAAAAAGAGGGTCTTTCACCATTGTTTGATAGAATAAAAGATGTATTAAAGAAATTAACTATCGAATTAGAAGAAAAGGAAACAACTGTCGATAAAGATACAGACAGTCAGTTCTCTTAGCATGAAGTATTATAAATAGTCACATGATAAAACAACCTACTACAATATACAAAGATTTCGATTTGAGTTTTACTAAAAACCCAAACACAAAAGATATTGCTCGAAAGGTAGATGTTCAAGCGGTTAAACAATCGCTAAAGAGTTTATTGTTAACTGATTACTTTGAAAAACTCTTTAGACCTAACTATGGTTCTCCAATCAGAGGATTATTATTTGAACCATGTGATGTCGCAACCGCAACATCTCTTGCTACAGAAATCAAGAGATGTATTCAAAACTTTGAACCAAGGGTTGTTGTAGAAGAAGTTGAAGTTTGGCCAGATGTTGACCAGAACTCTTTTTCTGCAAAAATATTTTTTTATGTAAGAGGAGTACAAAGACTCCAAGAATTAGGACTAGTTTTAGAGAGGTTAAGATAATGCCATCAATAGCAGTATCGCCAGGCACAGTAGTAGATACAGCAGGAACAGGTGCGATAACTCCTGCCTTTGCAAAATATACTGCTGGTGGAGTTCCAATTTTAGCAATTGGAGATGTGGTTGCAGCTCATTCAAGTGGGGGAAATACACACCCTGCTACCGCTATAACAACTGGTTCAGTAAAATGCACTATCGGGGGTAAGGGTATTGCTTTTAGTGGTTCAGTCGCAGGCTGCGCTGGCCCAGTAACGACAACCTTTGTGGCAAAGTATCAAGTATCGTAGGAAAGAAAAATGGCAGTCAAAAATGTAACAGAATTAGATTTCGATACAATAAAATCGAATTTAAAAACACACTTAAAAAATCAAACCGAATTTGCAGACTATGATTTTGATGCATCTGGTATTTCTCAACTTGTAGACATATTGGCATATAACACACACTATAATGCTGTTCTTGCACATATGGTATCCAATGAAGCTTTTATTGATTCTGCTATTAAGAGAAATTCAGTCGTATCCATTGCGAAGACTATGGGATATGTACCAAGGTCTGCCCGTTCCGCGAAAGCCACTTTAAATATAACAATTGAACCAGACGCTTCTTATACATCAACCAATTTAACCATATCAAAAGATAGAGTATTTACATCTAATGTCGGTGGAAAGAACTATACTTTTGTTCCAGATAAAGATTATAGTGTAGATAAGTCTGTTGTAAATGGTGTTTCTGCTTTTAGATTTACTAATGTGGTTCTTATCGAAGGAACTAGAGTTACAACCTCAGAAGTTATTAATAGTACAAATAGGTCTGGGCCTGTAATCTTACCAAATGATAATGTTGATACTACTACACTCACTACCAAAGTACAGGTTTCTAATACAAACTATAACGCGACAACCTTTGCACACTCAGAAACAATTACAGGAGTAAAGTCAACTTCTACAATATATTATCTAGAAGAAAGAACCGATGGATATTACCAAGTAGTGTTTGGTGATGGTGTTCTTGGTAAACAACTAGATGTTGGAAACATTGTCATTTGTGAGTACATAATATCAAACGGAACAAAAGGTAATGGTGCTAGAGTATTCTCTCCGCCATCAAATATTACTGGTGCTGGTGAGACCATATCTGGACAAACTATTGCTGCTTCTACTGGGGGATTTGAATTAGAGAGTACTGATAGTATTCGTTTTAATGCTCCTCGATATAATTCCGCTAAAGGTAGGGTTGTGACATCTACCGATTATGAAACAGCAATTAAACAATCAAACCCAAATATTAAATCTGTAACAGTCTGGGGTGGGGAAGATAATGTGCCTCCTGTTTATGGAAAAGTTTATATATCACTTCAACCTCAAAGTGGGTTTGTTATAACAGACACGGAAAAGAACGAAATTGTTAATGATGTTATCAAACCAAAACTTCCAGTATCATTAGTTACTGAATTTGTTGACGCGGAAACTTTATACATAGGTTTCAATATTGCTGTAACCTATGACCCTAAACTTACTACATTAACTTCAGATGCAATTAAGACAGAGGTTTTAAGTAATGTTACAACTCACTTTGATAGTAATGTTAACGAACTGAAGAAAAATTTCTTCTTCTCAAAATTAAGTAAAGAATTAGATGGATCAAATCAGTCTATTTTGGCAAACAATATAGAAATGAGATTGATGAAAAAATTAACACCTACTTTGAAAACCGATACTAGATATCAATTAAAATATAATAACAAATTATTAGCAAGTTCAGTTAGAACAAATTATTTTATTGCTGATATTAATGGTGCTTTGGATGAAGTCTATATAACAGATAGACCAGATGAAACATTTACTGCTTCACAACAATATAATGGACAAAGATTTAACCTTGCGAAAGGTGACCTTATTTTAAAAACTAAATCAACCAATTCGGTTGTGGGTGGTACAGTAGGAACTATTGATTACGATACAGGTGCGTTAGACATAAAATCGTTAAAAATAGATTCTGTTAGTGGTTCCAATAATGATGTTGTTAGGGTATACATAACTCCACACGAAAGTTCAAAAAATATTTCTACGGATGATTTGGTTCGTGCAACCGAAGAACAAACATATGCTGTTACCGCGTTACCAGCAAGGAATATAATACTGTCCCTTGATGACTCTCAAGTAGATACCACCAACAATGTTAAACAAGGTGTTGCTGTCACTATGATATCAAGGGTACAGGATGACTAATCGAATACCATCATATCTAGAGTATATAAAGAGCATTGCTGTAACTACAGCTGGTTCTGGATATACTGCTCCTGTTGAAGTAGAGATAAGTGCGCCTGATGGCGACAACGCTATACAGGCAACAGCTACTGCGAATATAGAGTTCTCTGGTTCTGGTGCTGTAACAGGTATTACTATTACTGAAGCTGGTGATGGTTATCATACTACTCCAACCGTAAAAATAGTCGGTGGGGCAACAACTGTTATAAATGCGAGTGAATCGAATACTGGTCTAGATGCTGGAACATATACAGCAGTAGAACCAGCTCAAACTAGTGGTAATGGAACATTTGGTACATTTACTATTGTTATTGATTCAAATGGTGATGTAACTTCAATCACGCCAGTTAACGGTGGTTCTAAATATCATCAAAATGATACTATAACATTTCTTCCCACTCAACTCGGTGGAGTCGGTTCAGAGAAAAGTGTTATTGGTACAATCACTCACATTGAGGGTGGACAGGACGCGACCCTAACTGCTGAGATAGGTATTGTTGCTAAAGCTGATGTTTATGCACAACCAAAAATATCAAAGTTAATCTCACACCAGTTACCAGCATTTATTCGAGAAGACCATGAATTATTTGTCACCTTCATGGAAAAATATTATGATTTCCTAGAATTAAACAATACGATAGATAACACAAAACATGGCCCACTAAAAGTATTACAGGATTTCTTATCTAAGTTAGATGCTGATTTTAATGATGATGGAAGTATCAACACGGATGATAATTTCCTCAAAGAATTTTATAAAGACTACGCAAAAGATTTGCCTCTTGGACAGAGTGCAAAATTAAGTTTAGTCTTAAAACATATTAATGATTTTTATACTGCTAAAGGTAGTTCAGAAGCAGTAAAACTTTTATTCAGAATACTTTATAATGAAGAAGTAACTATTTTCAATGCACAAGAATTTGTACTTAGACCATCTTCTAATAGATGGCAACAAGATTATGTTGTTAAGGTTTATGAAAGAGGTACTTATATTAATGCAACTACAGTTGACTATGACCCATCAAATTTTGTTGGACAACAAGTAGACCTTCATTATTATCAGTCAACTGGTTCAGTCACAAACTCTTATACAAAGAGAGCGAGTTGTCAATCAGTAAAGAAAATTGCTTACACAAACCCACAAGCATATGAACTTGTTCTAACTGGTGTTGACCAAACTTTTGAATTGCCAGGCGGTGGTGCCGCTGGAGTTTCATTTGATGAGATATTGCAACCAGAAGTTGCTGGTGATATAGGGACAATAAGTTCTACCAACACACCAGACCCATCTGTAGTTAATGGTACATACACCATTGGTGCTTCAGATTATACCTCTTATATTGATACCGCGTATACAACAAATACTGCTGTTACCAAGGGTCAGTATATCAAAGCAAATGAGAAGATATATCTTGCTATTAATAGTGGAACTACAAATAGTAGTGGAACTGGCCCAGACCACGAATCTGGGGATGTTGTAGATGGTAGTGTTAAATTTAGATTTATTGAAATATCAACTGCTTCTGGACATTATAGTTCTGGAAGTTCTGGTGCTACATTTGAAGTGGTTATTGCTGGGAACGCTGTTGATAGTATTACTGTAACGAATGATGGAGTAGATTATTATCCACATGAAATAATAGAAATCGCCGCTACAAAATTTGGTGGAACTGGTACAGGAGCTTTATTTAAAGTTGATACTATTACTAACGGTAAAATTAAGAAAGCAGTTATTGTTGATGGCGGTTCTGGTTTTGCTGCTAATCCAAGTATTGCTATAACTCCAAATAGTTCAGATACTATTACTACTGCTGCTCTTATGGAAACTAGAGTTAGTAATGGTGCGATAACACAAGTTTTATTCACAAACAATACTCAAGGTTCTGGATATAATAACTTACCAGATTTAAGAATAACAACTGGTTTAACTCTCACATTTGTAAGTTTAGCAGGAGAGGTATTCCCAGATACTACAAGTAGTGACGCATTTAGTGCCATGAAAGGTATTGTTACTAGGGTGTTGAATACTGCTATATTCAATTCAATAAAAACAGGTTCTAGTGCAACCGCTGGCGGATTTAAAATTGGTGATTCATATGTTATCAATGAAAGTGGTGGGATACTTGGTGTTTACGCGATAGATTACTTTGCAGAAGATTATACATTAACTGGCGTATCCAATAATGCTTATGTAAGGATTACATCATTGGATACCAATGGTTACCCATCTAATTTTGAAGTACTTGCAGTAGGACAAGGATTTAATAGAGAAGATTTTCAAATAGAATTAACTTCACCAGATGGCAATATTGCTATAGTTGATTTTAAAACAGGGTACAATGCAGTACTTGGTGGAGTTGCTGGAGATTCTGCTTCATTCTTATCAGACGCAAATAGGTTATTTGACAATCAAGTCTATCAACCATTTGCATATCAAATACAATCAGAATTACAATCGAAAGAATGGTTGCAGTATGTTAAGAGGGCAGCTCACCCTGCTGGATTTGCTTTATTTGGTGACTTACAGATTAAACAGGATATTGATTTCTCTGGTGGATTTACGGTTGAGACAGATGTCTACATGTTCTTTGTATATCCAGATGTAGAAGAAATAACTCTATCAGATAGTGTTTCCAAAGATATCGAATTGGGCGAAGTAGGGCCTGACGAAATTTTCCCAGGCGATTCTATAAATTCATTTAGTGTTGAACTCGCTACTAATACGGATAGTGTTGGTGCTTCAGATGAAGATGGCCCGTATACTTACACAGGTACACAAATTAGAAGTTATTACGCAACTTCAGATGGAACTGAAACTGGTGACCCATATTTTGTATTACATGCAACTGCTTCAGATGACTATGTTGAAAGATTCGCTGTTGGTGATTACTTCTTAAATGATGGCGGTGCATATGTAGAACTGGGTAATCCTCAGAAAGAAATGCACCTTATATTCAATTCAGCGGATACTGGTGAATACGCGATAGATTACTTTGCTAATGATGCTGGTAGATATACGCTTCTTATTGATGCAGATGTAGAAAGAAGTACCGCATACGCATTTGTCGAGGATACAGTAACTTCATTAGTGGTAGAGGTTAATTCTGTTACTGATACTGTAGAAATGGGTGAGTCTTTATTGATATCATTCGTATTCTTCAGAGAACCTACTGATACATTCGATACTGCTGATAGTGTTGTTGTAGAAGCACAACCAAGACCTACTGACACATTTGACATCGCTGACGCGGTTGATAAATTTGATATCGGAGTCAACCCAACAGATACACTAAATGTAGATGAGTCAACAACATTTGATATAACTGCTGCTAGAGCTGACACATTTACTGGAGATGATACATTATCAATAGAACCACAGTTAATTGGTACTGATACTACATTGATGCAAGATACACCATCTGTAGAATGGGGTGGAGTGGTTGCAGATACATTCACTATTGCTGACGCGGTAAACAAATTTGATATCGGTTTAAATCCAGTCGATACGGGCGCTACTGCTGACAGTATAAATAATTTTGATGTCACAACTGCTCCAACGGATAGTTCAGATACCGCAGATTCAATTACTAAATTTGATGTAGAGATAGACCTCACAGGTTCTTCCGTAGACGAAGATGTGGCGATGGGAGATAGTGGAAGTCTCATATCACAATCATATACAGTCGATTTAACTTACTTTGCCGAAGATTATGTTGCTGATACTGTAGTGAATTTTTAAAAACTAATTTTAATTCTTATAAATAAGGAATAACAAGGCAATAACTAATTTTAGAGGAGATAACAATGTTGCAAAAAAATGCTGCCTTAGACGCTAAGGGTCGCTTGACTCTTGAGTTGTTTGATGAGTTTGGGAACTTAAAAGAAACCCAAGAAATAAAAAATGTCGTTGTGAACAACGGTCTTAATTATATCGCATCTCGTATGAAAGATGCCACTGCTACTGCAATGTCACATATGGCAATCGGTTCAGATAATACTGCTGCCGCTGCTGGTAACACCGCATTAGGAACAGAACTTGGTAGGGTTGCTCTTACTTCTACTACTGTCACTTCAAATTCAGTCGCTTATGTTGGGGACTTCCCAGCTGGTACTGGTACAGGTGCAGTTGTTGAGGCAGGAATCCTAAACGCTGGTTCGGGTGGTACGCTACTATGTAGAACTGTGTTTTCTGTAGTTAACAAAGCAGCTGCAGACACATTAAAGATCACTTGGACGGTTACTGTATCTGACTCCTAAGAGTTAAACTAAGGAGTTAGTACATGGCCATTCTGTTACTAGAACAGGCGAGGTTTCATCAGGCGAGGTCTTTCTATAGAGACATCTATAACGGCAATGATAAGTTTTATCTTGCCGCCTCGCGTACTGAAACATGGACGGATGATACTGCGCCTGATACATCGGTAGATAATCGTGTCGATGTGCAGAAGTTCAGAGACAAGATACTTTTTGTAAAAAGGGTACAGTCTGCTGATACGGCTATGTTAGCTCGTAGGATTGATTGGGACTCTACAGGTAATACTGTATATGATAGGTATGATGATGCCTATACATCAACCAATAAAGCAAATTCTGGAGCTATATCATTACAAACTTCAAACTTTTATGTGTTAACAGATGCATTTAATGTTTATAAGTGTATTGATAATAACGGTAATGCGAAAAGTACTTCAAAACCAGATAGTACTGGTACGGAGATATTCACAACAGCGGATGGTTATAAATGGAAGTTCTTATTTCAAGTAGGTGCTTCTGATAGAACTAAATTCCTTTCTACTTCATATATGCCAGTTAGAAAGGTATCTGGTGCTGGTCAACCATCTTTTGATGTTAATGGTGAATTAAATAGTATTAATGTTAGTGCTGGGGGAAGTGGATATACTTCAGTTCCTACTGTCACAATTAATGGTGATGGAACTGGTGCTACAGCTAGTGCTGCTCTTACAGGTAGTGCGGTATCTAGTATAACTATTGATACTGCTGGTTCTGGATATACCTTTGCAGATGTAGTAATAACAGGTGGCGGAGGAGCTAACGCGAAAGCAGATGCTGTTCTTGGTAGTACAGATACCCCCTCATTACAAACAAATGTTGAGGGTACTGCTGTTAAAGGTACTATAGATAATATAATAGTAACTAATCAAGGTACAGATTATACTGCTGGTGATGTAACTCTCACCATTACAGGTGATGGACAAGGCGCAACTTGTGCTGCTGTGGTAAATACAAATGGTAATATTACAGGAGTTACCATAACAAATCCAGGCTCTGGATATACGACTGCATCTATTACTGTTACACAGGCATCTGGTGGTGGTATTAATGCTTCTTTTAGGTGTATAATTGCACCTCTTGATGGACATGGGGCTCATCCGCAAAAGGAATTATTTTGTAAAAGGGTAGGAGTGACAGTATCCTTTGACAATGATTCTAGAGATTTGATTACAGGAAACGATTATAGACAAGTAGGTTTGATGAAAAACATAACTAAATATGGGTTAGATACTTTATTCAGCGATGCAACTGGTTCTCCTCATTTCGTTATAGGTATAAGTGACCCAAATAATTATGGAGCGGATGATATATTAGAAGCAACAAGCGGAGGTAATTTTACAGTAGCACAACTAAGAGACACCACAGGAAATGGTACGGACGATAGTGTCTATTTACAAGAAAATACTTCTGGTATAGGTTCTTCAGACACAATTACAAATTTAACAAAAGGTCTCTCTTCTTTACCTATAAATAGTCTTACAAATCCAGAAATCGATATTGATTCTGGAGACATAGTTTACTTTGATAATAGAAAACCTATTACTAGGGAAGAGGGTCAAGTAGAGACAGTAAAAATAATATTTACTTTCTAAGGGAATAAAAGATGGCAATTGATTTAAATGTAACACCATATTATAATGACTTTTCAGCGGCGAAAAAGTTTAACCGCGTAGTCTTTAAGCCTGGCGTTGCTGTACAAGCAAGGGAATTAACACAATTACAAGATTATGTACTAAACACTATAAAAGAGTTTGGTGATTTTGTATTCAAAGATGGTGCTACAGTAAGGGGTGGTGCTGGATATCCTGTTGTTAGTGATTACATCAAAGTTAATGACCTTGATGCTAGTTCAGTTGCTGTTTCAAATGACTCTCTCGCAAATTATGTTGGTGACACCTTAACAGGTGGCACTACTGGAATCACCGCAATTATTAAAGGTGTTAAGACAGGTTTAGATACAGACGCTGTTGAGAAGAAAACACTTTACTTGAACTACCAGAAAGGTAATGAAACAAATGCTGGTTCTGGAGAAGCTGGTTCAATAAGATTTGATGCTGGAGAAACTTTAACAGTAACCAGTACCGATTCTGGAAGAAACGGAGACACTTTTGTTGTAGATAGTAATACTAGTGTTAATACCTACACCAAAAATTTCTATGGAAAATGTATTGACTTTACGATTGAAGAAGGTATAATATATGCACAGGGCAAATTTATTGCTCATGATGGACAGACTATAAGACTTGACCCATTTAACCCAAATGTTAACTATTATATTGGTGTTAAAGTTAAAGAAACTATTGTTACTTCAGATGACGATACAAGTCTTTTAGACCCAGCAAGTGGAGCTTATAACTACAATGCTCCTGGCGCCGATAGGTCAAAAATAGATACAGAAATATTTAAAGTTCCATTTGGAAAGAACTATGTTTTAGGCACCGCGTATGAATTAGGAGAGATGATATCAAATGGTGACAACATTTATGAAGTCACTACTGCTGGTACAGCTGCTGCTTCTGGAGATGGCCCAGTTCACACAACTGGTAATGCTACAGACGGAAGTGTGGTATTCAAATATTATGAAATGCCTGAAGGATTTACTACTCTTTACAAAGTTACAAAAGGATTAATTGAGAAGAAATACGATTCTGATATAGCAGAACTTGCAGAGTTAGGTAAACAACTTGCGACAGAAAAAAGAGAAAGTGATGGTGACTATGTAGTTGAACCATTTACTTTAAAGATAGTAGAACATTTAAAGACTATAAAGGGTGTTGCTTTTAATACAGGTGCTAACACCAATTATAGTGTTGGACAATTTGTAAACCATAGTGGTAACCTTTATGAAGTAATGGTTGCTGGTACTTCCGCGTTTGGCACTCCACCTGTACATACAAGTGGGGATGTAGCAAGTGGTACTGTTAAATTTGGTTACCGTGGTCTTTCTTATAGAATCAATAACGATGGATGGCATTTCTCTACTGACCCAGTACAGGCTGGTGATTCTGATTATGTTGTTGCCTTGGTATCGCCTGGCATCGCGTATGCAAATGGATATCGAAGAGAGTTTTTTAGAAATACTCCAGTAAAAATTAGAAAAGGAACATCTACTGAAATAAAAGAATCAAGAGATGTTACTATGGGTTATGGTAACTATTTCAATATTAATGAAGTTGCTGGAACCTTTGATATAGAAAATGGCGGAATAGTTAATATTGGATATTATGGAAGTATTGGTTCACAGACTGCTGCTGCCGCTGTTACAGATGGAACATATGGTGGACATGCTGCTCTTACTACAGTAATAGGAACATGTAGGGTTCGTGCTTTGAAGAGGGCATCTGGAAATCCAGGCGCCGCTGCTACGGAGTATAGACTTTATGTTTATGATATAAGAATTAATAACGGAAACTTAAAAGACGCTAGGTCAATCCAATTTCCAAACTCCACAGATAGTGGTTTTGCTGATATTAAATTAGAAGATGTAAATGGTGACGGAACTAAAGACACCGCTGTTGTACATGGTGCGGAATATAACAAATTAATTTATAACACACCTTGGAGTCATACTAAGACTCTTCAAGCTGGTGGAAGTTACGATACTGCATATTATTACACAGAAGAATTCAATGTTAGTGTTTCTGCTGCTGGTACATTTACTATTAGTACTTCTGGATTAGGTTCAGAAGTCATATTCCCATATACTGCTGGTTCACTAACTCAAACTATATTGGATAACAAATTTTACATGGTTTGTAAAACTGGTAGTGTTACAGATTTTGGTGATGGTACTACAATATCTGGTTCAGAAGGTAGGGTCATTCGACTTGCACCAGCTCAAATAATTTCTGCTGCCAATGGGCAAAGTATGGAATTTAATATGGGTACTCCAAGTGGCCCATATGACGCTTACTTACAGATAGAATGTAAAGTAGTAGATGCTATACCTGTACCGAAAGCATTAAACATAGGAAGATATGTTAAACTAGATACTAGAGATAATGCTGGTGGGGCAAACGGGCCATGGAATCTTGGTATCGTAGATGTACAAGAAATTACCGCAGTATATATTAGAGACACAGCTTCCTATAATGATTGGGCTGACCACAATTCAGCAGAAAATCCAGTTAACTATGTTGATGATTTTATTCTTGACAGAGGACAAACAGATAATTTCTATGGTCACGCGAAACTTCTAAAAAAAGGAAGTTCTAGTCTTAATATGACCAACAAATATGTTACGGTTGTATTAAATCACTTTGATGCTAACTATGGTGGTTCAAATGGAACATATTTTGCAAAAGATTCTTATCCAGTAGATGATACTGGTGCTACTGGTATATACACATTTGAATTGCCTGTTTATAAATCTACAAAGTTAGGACAGTACCCTTTAAGGGACGCAATTGATTTTAGACCTAGAGTTAAAAATACTGCTGTTTCTGCTACTATATTGAGCGCTGCTACTGATAACCCATATAGAACAGAGGAATTTGATTTACCCACAAATGGTATTCAATTCCCAACTCCAAATAGTGCTTTTACTACAGATATAGAGTATTACTTACCAAGGGTTGATAAACTAGTAATTAGTAAATCTGGACAGATGAAGATTGTAGAAGGTGTTTCTAAACTTCCTGCTTCAGCGCCGCCAGAACAAGATGCAATGTTAATCGCAAGAATAGAAGTTCCACCATTCCCTTCTATTGCACCTAATTTAGCAGAAAGGTATAATGCAGATAGAGATGCTGTACGACATCAATTAGAAGGACAAACTAGACGATATAAGATGTCTGATATTGCTAGTATCGAGAAAAGAATTAATAGACTAGAATATTATCTTGCTTTAAGTTTGATGGAAATGCAGGCAAAAGACCAAGTTATTCTGGACGCGAATGGAAACGATAGATTTAAAAATGGTATCTATGTAAATGCATTTGATTCTGATTTATTGAGTGACCTAAAAGACCCAAGTTATGCTGCTTCTTACAACTCATCTAAGAAAAGATTAGGGCCAAACTTTGAAGATTACCAGATAGATTTAAAATTAAATGAGACTCATGGTACTTCTGGGTGGACACGCTCTGGAAGTATGATTCATAGACCTATAGTTAAATATAATTGGCAGGGAAGCACGGCAGCTACTAAAGTTAGAAACTGTGTTGGTGAATTACAGTTTAATTATTGGGGAGAGATGGACATATATCCTCGTTCAGACAATGGTGCTACTTACAAGAAACAGATGCAGAAACAAACTATTACGCTTTCAAATGCATCTGCTATTGCCGCTCAAGTTGCAGAAGTTAATTCTAGTAAGAATGTTGTAGGGATGGAAACAACTTTTGAATTGGGAGTTTGGGATTCAGAAAACGAAAGTATGGAAATTGGTGCAACCAAAACTGTAGTAAAAGAAAATGTTACAGTAGAAACTACTTCTGATGCTGCTTCTACAGCAACTAATGATAATACTCCTGCTCAACCAACGGTTACGAGAGAAGGTAATATGGTAACCGTATCAACTCCAGTAGATATAACTGGCAGTATTTCTGGGGAAGCATCTTTTGGTCAGACTATAGAGACAATGGATGTTGTCACGAGGTCAGTTCCACAAATCATGACCGCACAGGCTGTTCCTGCTGACCCACAAACACATGCGATGGGTAACTTTGTTAGGGATACAACTTTCCTACCAAATATGAGACAGAATAGAGTTGGAATTAGGGTTCGTAGAATGAAACCTAATACGCGATTATGGTTCTATTTTGATGACGAACTTCAATGGGCAAGATGTACACCATGTGACCCCGCTGCCTTTGATAAAATAATTCCTCAATGGCAGGCTTCTGGTGCAAGAACAGGGCATGCTTTCCTTCAGGCGAGAAGAAGTTCTATTCCAATCGGAGGTACAGAAGACGCTAGTTTGAATTATTATTTCTCTGGAACAGAACCCGCTGATATGGGAGACCCAATCGTAACAGATGAAAACGGTGACGCTGCTTTTGTTTACTGGTTGCCTGCTGGTAATGATGATGGTGCTGGTAAAAACAAATTCGGAAGACAGACTTTCCCAGTTGGTACTAGGAGAATGAGGGTAACAGATGACCCATACGACAGAGAGAATTTTACAACAACTGCTGCTGAGAATATATACTCCGCGTTTGCTTTACAAGTTCATAGACAGGAAATAGATTTAATATATGAACAACACAGTATTTCTTATGGGTCAAAACCTGATCCATCGGCAGCAACATATGACCACAAAGGAACGGTAGTTACAGACTCTAACTTGCAGCCTGGCCAGATGACTTTGACCACAAACCTAGAAGCAAAAACGGAAACTCACTTTGTTGTTATGAACAATGGAATGACCGACCCACTTGCACAAACATTCGGTGTTATGCTTAAACCAAATGGAGGATATGCTAAGAAGGTTATGGTTTGGTTTAGGGATAGGCCTGGCAAACAGTCTAACCAAACAACACTTAATGATACTGGACAGGGTATTACATGTGAGATAAGGAAAACATTAAATGGATTCCCAACATCAACTGTATTGGCTGGTGGAAGAAAATACTTAAAGAACACAGAAGTAAATACTACTCGTGATGCTAATGACCTTTCTGGTCTTGGATTTGGTAGATTTATTAATTACGCCTTTGAAGACCAAGATGCTACGACATTTGAATTTGATGAACCAATATACCTCGCACCAAATGAAGAGTATGCAATTGTTCTTATGCCAGAAGCTAATGACCCTAACTATAATGTTTGGTGTTCTAAACTGGGTGAGAATAAAATAGGTACTAAAGAAAGAGTTACCGCTGAAGAAACAGCAATGGCAGGAATGTTATTCTCTTCTGCAAACAACAGGGCTTGGAGTCCTCACCAAACAGAAGATTTAAAATATCAAATAGGTTTTGCTGAGTTTGAAGAAGGAACAGGAACAGTTGAGTTGGTTAATGAAGACCAAGAATTCTGTACTGGTTCTGATTATCTAAATGGTAGACCAGAAGAAGGACAAGATGTTCATGCTTTCAATGTTGTTATTGCTGGTGGTGGTAGTGGATATAGTGTTGATGATATTATCACTCTGAACGCGGTGAATGTTACTTCAAATAGTAATATATGTGCTGGAAGTGGAGTTAAATTAAAAGTAACTTCAGTAAGTGGTGGTGTTATAACTGGTGTCTCAGTAGTTGATGCTGGTATAGGGTTTAAATTACAAAGAAACCCAGACAACAGACAGATAGTAGATCCAGGCACCGTAGGACAATTAAGTGTTGCTCCTACTGGCGGTTCTGGTGCTACATTTACTCTGAAAATTAAACACGGTCAAATAGATGATATTGACCCAAGGACAGAAAAACTAGAAATCATTTATGATGATTTAACAGTTGAAGCTGCTCATACAGATAGTACGAGGTTCTTTGCTGTCGGTGATATGGTTGGTACAGGAGATGTTCTTACCATTGACTCAACACAAGGACAAAATAAAAATACTACATTTAAGATTGCTAGTATTTACAACAAACCATTTAATAACTATAGAACAAATACAACCATTAAAGAATTCCCAGAAGGAAGAATAACATATCAGGCGTGTACTACTTCTTCATCTGGAGCTAGTGCTGCTGGTTCTACTTTCACAGATATTTTACCTGTAGTAAGACAATTTGCTCCTTCAGAACAGGCAATATACTCCGCTTCTAATGAAGCTGGATTTACTGGTTCTGGTAGACTTGCGAAAAAATCATTTAGAACAAGATTCAATATCTCTACTGAAGATAAAGATTTAACTCCAGTTGTACCATTGTATCGTAACGCGATGATTACTAGGAATTTCTTAATCAACAATGATTCTACAGGTGAGACAGGAAATAACGGTAACGCTACATCCAAGTTTATCTCTAGAAGAGTAAGACTTGCTGATGGACAAGAGGCAGAAGATTGCAGACTTTCAGTTGCTCTTAAACAACCGCCTGGCTCTCAGTTTAAGATATACTTTAAGGGTCAATCACCAGAAGATGATGGTGATTTTTATGAGGATATACCTTGGGTAGAAATGCAACTAATAGCAGGACAGACTGCTGGGGTTTCTGCTTCCAATAACTCTTTCGTAGATTTTAATTTTGAATTGCCTTCTACTGCATTGGATTCGGATAATGTTTTCAAATATACAAGTAAGAGGGTAAATGCTCTCACTATTGGAACCGCTGGTAGTGGATACGCTTCTACATCTAATGTAGAAATATTCTTTAGTGGTGGTGGTACTCCGACTAGACAGGCAGCTGTGAAATGTACTACATTATCTGGTGGTGGTCTCGGTACTTTAGAAATTGTAGACCCAGGCCGTGGATATGCATCTGCTCCTACTGTTACTGTAGCACAATCGCATGAAGTAAGTAAATACTATGCTGCTGGTACATTTGTTGGACACTTAACCAAACTGTATGAATGTACGGTTGGTGGAACAACAGGAGCTGCTTCTGCCGCTTCCGCACCAACACACGGTTCTGGTACTGCTACAGATGGAACAGTAACATGGACTTACAGAGGAGTTAGACCCGCTGTTACATGTACTGTTGCTGACACAGACTTCAAGAGATTTAAGTATTTCTCTACGAAGATGGTAATGTTGTCAACAAATTCATCTAACATTCCAGAAGCAAAACAATTAAGGGTTATCGCCTTACAGGCATAATAAATAGAATATGAGTCAATATCAAGTATCAAAATTAGAGTATAACAGAGATGAAGAATCTGGAGCTTTGGTAAATGTAGATGATAATGGTTTGGCTGCATATAAGAGAAGGAAATTTCTTTCAAAAAAAAGAAACAATCAGATAGATGAAATGTCAAATGATATAAATAGTCTGAAGGAAGATTTTCAAGAAATCAAAAGCATTTTAATGCAACTTGTTAACAATATTGATAAATAAAGAATAGGGAAGAGACATGTCAACTATAACACTAAGAGCTTCTAAAGGTTCCCCCCTCACTAATACCGAGGTGGATACTAACTTTAGTAACCTCAACAACGATAAGTATGAGTCGGGTAATAATGTGTCAGTCGGTACTCTTACTGCTAGTGGAAATGTTACCTTTGGCATATCTGCCACGGTATCTGCTGCTGGAAGTACACAGGGAACTGCAACCGCATTAACCAAAACATACAACATTGTATCTACTGCATCTGCTAACCAAGGGGTAATATTGCCCTCTGCAGCTGCTGGTCTAGTAATCAACCTCTATAATGTAAGTGGTAATACTATTAAAGTATATCCTGCTTCTACAGAAACCATCGATGGTGGTTCTGCAAACGCACCGATTGAAGTAGTAACTGCAAATGGTGCCGAATTGGTTGGTGTTAGTACTGGTGGATGGAGACAAGTAGGTTCTGGTGGAAGTAATGTCGCAGAATTAACAGTAAACACTAGTGCATCTTTACTAGGTTCATTGAAATATGGAGTATCACCTTCAGTTTCATCTGCTGGTTCCGCTCAAGGTGACGCAACCGCGTTAACAGAAACAATTAATGTAGTAGGAACAGTTGGTGGTTCTGGTGAAGGTGTAGTTTTACCAACCGCTGCTGCTGGATTACATATAGTTGTTGCTAACATTACCACTACGGACTGCAAATTGTATCCTGCTTCATCTGATACAATAGAGGGTGGTTCAGCTAATGCTGCTGTAACATTGCCCGCTAAGACTACTTTTACTTTAACATGTAAAGATGCTACCGATTGGGTTAAACATCGAGGACTTGCTGTATATAACTCATCTGGTACGCTACTCAACTAAGGAGAATTTGAATGGCAGGGCCAGTAACACTTAAAGCAGGATCATATCCGGCTGCCGCTGGGGGACTACAAGGTCTCAGAGAATTATCAGCTACTGAGATAAAAGACCAAGTAGCTGGTGTAATCACGGCAAAATTTGCTGCTGATACCGATGGTTCTGGGACTGCGGAACTTAATGTTGTGACAGGCGGTTCTGCTGGTGGCGATGAAATCGGAACATTTACAAACAGAGAGAGAACTGAGTCTGTAGGAACACACCCAGCTGGTGGAAGTACTACTGATACTGTTTACCGATTTAATCAACCAAGTGCTGCTGTTAGTGAATCTGGACAAATCAATCCCCTTAGATGGACAGGAACCGCTGTAGAACAGGCAACTGATACTGAGTTAGATACGGAAGTATTGGACTTGGTTATAACTGCAATGGCTGCCGAAGACGCGAACACAATAGGACAATATAAAATAGGTACATCTTCACCTTCTGGTGGAACATGGACTTCAAGATATACAGTTACAGAAACACAAGTAGACGGAACAGATGTCTCTTACAATCTCTATCAAAAAACTGCACCGACTACAGATGCTGGAACTGATTCAAATATATTATTAAAAGCGGGTGACGAAGGACAACCAAATGAAATGACAACCGCAAATTTACAAACATTGGTGCCTGCATTTAGAAATAGAATTATGTCAAGTTTAGTAGGGACATACCTACTTCAAACTGGCTCACCATCTGCCGCTGGAACATGGGTACAGATGGGGTCAACGATGACTGACCAATTAAAAGACATCTCATCACAGAACTATTCTGGAGACTATACAGGGTCATATACTGGGTACTATGACCGATTCTTTGCTGGATTCTT
>Ga0209404_10000086_pt1 | contig 82612 bp, 80 predicted proteins | sample TroAtlMetagenome_2_FD_187447 | JGI IMG/M metagenome (GOLD analysis project Ga0209404, IMG submission 187447) | Marine eukaryotic phytoplankton communities from Atlantic Ocean - Tropical Atlantic ANT8 Metagenome (SPAdes) (version 2) | ecosystem: Environmental > Aquatic > Marine > Oceanic...
ACAGCGGATCAAGGAGCTTGAGGAGAAGCTGCGTCTGGCTGAACAGAAGGCCGAGTTCTTCGAAGCCGTGGTCGATGTCATGGAGAAGGACTACGGGGTGACGGTAAAAAAGCGGCCCGGCAAGTCCTCACGCAAAGACGCGTTGCCGGATTGACCGTCAGCAGGGCCTGTCATCTCCTGGGCATCAGCCGCCAGGCCTGGTATCAGGCCCAGAGAGCCGAGCATGCCAGGGAGACTCGTGAGCAGCGGGTGGTGGACTTTGTTCGGGCGATTCGCCGCTGCCAGCCTCGCATTGGCGCTCGCAAGTTGCATTACCTTCTCCATGAGCAAGCGGACCGGGCTCTCCACCTTGGGCGTGATCACCTGTTCCAAGTGCTTCGGGCGCGGCGTCTACTGGTACCCCGGCGGCGGGCCTACCACAAGACCACGCACAGCCATCACCGCTTCCGGCGTCATCCGAACCTGCTCAAGCCGGGCCCGGAGCAAGTGGTTGCCAGGCGGCCGAATCAGGTCTGGGTGGCGGATATCACCTACCTGCCGACGCGCTCTGGAATGAGCTACGTGAGTCTGGTGACGGATGCCTACTCCCGCAAAATCGTGGGCCATCATGTGCATGAGAGCCTGCGCAGCGAGGAGGTGGAACAGGCGTTGCGCAAGGCTCTGCGGGAGCGCCCGGGAAGCCTGCCCCTGATCCACCACTCTGATCGCGGCGCTCAGTAATGCTGCGACAGCTACCAGGCGTTGCACCAGCAGCACGGCATCCAATGCTCAATGACCGACGGCTACGACTGCTATCAAAACGCCCTGGCGGAGCGGGTGAACGGCATCCTGAAGACGGAATTCTTGTTGGTACGACCGGGGAACTTGGAGCAGGCCCGCATGATGGTTGATGAGTCGGTGGAGATTTATAACCGGGAGCGGCCTCATCTGGCCCTGAAATACAAAACGCCCGATGCGGTGCATCGGGCGTTCTGAGACAAAATAGGTGTCAACCTATTCCAGGACTAGACACGCAGTTCGACCTCACGAGCCAACGCAGGCATGATGACAATCGACAGAACCGACGAAGGAGGCGTCTCATGCCCGCCAGAAACGTGGCCGTTTTCATCATCGCTCTTGTGACGGCTTCAGCCTCACAGGCGGCCACCATGCGCTGTGATCACGGCATTATCGCAACCGGTGCCTCGATCGCAGAAGTGCTTGAGACGTGCGGTGAGCCCGATACCCGCGAGCGTACACCGCAATACATCGACCCCGACGGCTACCCGGCCGAGGGTAGCGTCAATATCGAGCAGTGGAGCTACGGCCCCACCAACGGGATGGTGCGCAGCCTGCGCTTCATTGACGGCCGGCTGGTCGAAATCGACAGTACACGACGCTGAGTCAGCTGCACGACAAACCAGGGAGTCGACAATGAAATATATATTCGAGGTGACCATCAAGCCCGGCTACCGCGCCGAGGATTATGCCGAAGCCTGGGTACATGCCAGCGAGCTGATCCAGCAGGCCCCCGGTGCGCGGGGCACCGAGCTGCACCGCAGCCTCCAATCGCCGGACAAGCTGATTGCCATCGCCCACTGGGACAGCAAGGCCCAGCGCGACGCGATGGAAGGCAAGCCAAACGCCGAGGTGGCCGACATCATTCGCGGCGCCGCACGCTTTTGCGATATCCGCCTGATCGGTGAGTTTGATGAGCCTGAATGGGTAGTCATGCCGCCCAAGTGACCGCTGCCGGCCCGAACTCAGCCCGGCAAACCCGGCCGCAGCGGCCCTTATGCCTTCAGCGCCTCAAGCCACTCGCTATACAGGGCTGGCTGATCTTCCGGTAGACCACGGGCGAGCAACGTCTCACGCAGTTGCTCGCGTTCGGCAACCAGCTCCAGCATATCGCTGCTGTTACCCTCCAGGTGATGCATTTCCTGCAGACCCAGATGGTAGAAACGCAGCACTCGCAGCGCGTTCTCGTCGCCGGCCTGTACCCCGTCCTTGACCTGATGCATCTGGTTGGTGACCCGCATCAGCGCGCGCTTGAGCCGCCAACCATAGGCCGCCGACGCCATCCAGCGCTGCTTCAGAAACACCGTGCGCACCAAGGTCACAGTCAATACGAGCGCCAGCAGGACGCCGGTCAGATTCCAGCCAAAATTGCTGCCATCGGCGCCGCCAAACAACGCAACCAGCAGGGCCGGCAACCCCATACCGAGCACCGCGAAGACCACCACAACAATCACACTGCTGCGCCGGGTCTCGCTTCTGAAGGTGTCGGGATCACGATGTTCGATACGAAAAAGTTCACTCACTGGCTGTTACCCTGACGACATGCAAAGAGACTAGTGTACGTGTCCTGGCGACCCACGCGCATCAATGCCGCTCGGCGAGCCAAGAAAGATTCTGCTGCAGATTGTTGCACCGCCTTCAACGCGATACCATTTGCGGTCCGCCAGACCGCTGTCAACTGACATCCTAGTCGGTCCGCCACTCTATTTCCCAAGGAACGTTACGCCGTGAACCGACGTATACTCGTCTCCCTCCTTGCGCTGGGTCTGTCGATCCTGCAAGGCTGTGCGACTTACACTACCCCTGCTGCGGGGGTCAATATGGCCGCCCTGGGCGACGGAGACATCAGCGCACTGATGTCCCTGGAGCCTGCGGTACAGTTTCCCGCGCGCCTGGCTACCGTGCGCGTGCAGTCCTCCGGCTACCACTCGCTGACAGCAGACAGCTATGGCAGCGGCCAGTTCAGCGTGGTCACCACCCGTGACATCGAAAGTGCCGATGATCTGCAGCGGCTGGCCAGCCAGGACCAGCTCAGTGCGGTCGCGCCCATGACCCGCCTGATCCTGCCGCAGGAACTCAACACCCTGCGCGACCTGCGCCTGGGTGCTGCGCGCCTGAAGGCCGATCTGCTGCTGGTCTATACGCTGGACACCAGCTTCAACGTCGAGAGCACGGCACTGGGTCCGTTGTCGGCTATTACCCTGGGCTTTTTGCCGAACAAGCAGGCCTTTGTCAGCGCCACAACATCAGCCCTGCTGGTCGATGTCCGCACCGGTTTTGTGTACGGAGCCGCCGAGGCCACCGAGCGCGAATCCCAGCGCGCGACCGTATGGAACAGCCGGGAAGCCATTGACTCCGCACGTCAGCGCGCCGAAGCGCAGAGCTTTCACAGCTTTGTTGGCGAGTTCGAGCGTCTCTGGCAAGCCACCCTGGCTGAGCACCTGACAGTCGTTGAACCAGAACCGGTCGCGCCGCCCGCCCCCAGGCCGACGCCCGAGCCAACGCTCACACCTTCGCTGCCGCCCGTGCTGGACCCGACACCCGGCACCTACACCTTCTGATCCACCCGCTGCCCGCCTCTGGGCAGCCCGCTACGGCGCATAATCGATGCCCAACCCATGGATGCTGCCACTATTGCTCGCCACCGGGTACGGCCTCTGGTTGGCGCTGCGGCGGCCCGCTGACGGCACTGCGCCCGCAGGCCCTATGCCCGCGCTGCACCTGCCGCTGTTTTTGCTCACATTGGCGCTGATCAGCACGGCACTGATGCTGAGCGGCCTGGTCGCCGAACTGGACCAGCAGCTATTGCTGAGCCTGCGAGCCAGCCTGACACCCTTGCTGATGTCCGGCTTTGGCTTGTTTACCCATAGTGGCTCGGCGTTCTTCCTTACTCCGCTGATCGCCCTGCTGAGCGGCTGGCTAGTCTGCCAGGGCAGGCGCGCTGACGCCCTGCTGCTATGCCTCAGCGGCCTCGGCGGGGCGTTGCTGGTGGTGCTGCTCAAGGCTGTCTTTGCCCGTCCACGCCCCGCGCTGTGGGACACCCTGGAGCTGGCCAGCTTCAGCTTTCCCAGTGGCCACACCATGGGCACGGCCGCGTGCGCCAGCGCATTGGCCGCTGTCCTGTGCAGGGTATACCCGGCACAGAGCCGCACTTGGTGGGGGCTGGCACTAGGCTGGATCGCGCTGGTTGGCCTGTCGCGCCTGACGTTGGGAGTGCACTGGCCGAGTGACGTGTTCACCGGCGCAACCCTAGGCATTGCGCTGACGCTACTGGTGAGCAGGCTACCCGGTTGCCGCCAGCAGCCCTGAGGTCCCTAGGGGCAAGTCAATGTCAGCGCAGCTGCCGGCCCGGCAGCATGCGCCGGAGCGTGTCGTCGCGCAGCACATAGTGGTGCAGCACCACCGCAGCCGCGTGCAGGCCAATCAGCCAGTAGCCAGCTACACCAAGCCACTCATGAATCTCCTTTAGCTGACCGGCCAGCGCCTGGTTCGGCGCCAGCAATGGCGGTAGCGTAAAGCTGAGAACCTGCGTCTTGTCCGCCGCACTGAGCACCAGCCAGCCGAGCAGCGGCAGGCCAATCATCAGGCCATACAACGCGAGGTGCATCGCCGCTGCCAGCGTGTTCTGCCAGCCAGCGGCGACCGTGGCGGGTGGCGCTGGCAACAGCATGCGTGCCAACAGCCGAGCCCAGACCAGCGCCCAGACCAGCATGCCCAGCGCAAAATGCCACTGTTTGAGCAGCTCTCTGGGTTCACTGCCACGCGGGAAGTTTCCCTTGAGCTCGATGCAGGCGTAGACGGCTGCAATGAGCAGCAGCATGAGCCAGTGGAGGGCAATGGAAAGGCCGTGATAACGGCGTGGCGACGCGTGCATGGCAGGTACCTGTAAGCAATTTGGAGAAGTGGCCGCGACGTTACGCTCACCACCTTAACCCAGCCTTAAGGCTTGGCCTGCCGAAGCGCTGACATTGAACCTTCCGGCGGCGAATCAGGACTAAAACCCAAACCCACCTTATCATCAGGTTAGAGACCGACCATGCCCACAACCGCAAGGACGCCACTGGCAGCGGACACACCGCTGTTTATCGTGCTCAACACCGGCTCCGGCAATCACCGCGGCAATGAAGTGGAGGACAGCATCCGTCGCGTACTGGACGCGGCCGGACGGCGCTACGAGCTGTTCAAGGTTGGCTCCGGCAGTGGCCTGGAAAGCGCCGCACAACAGGCGCTGGAACGCGCTCGCAGCGAGGGCGGCGCGGTGATTGCAGCGGGCGGCGACGGCACCTTGAACGCCGTCAGCAACGTGGTACTCGGCGCCGATGTACCCTTCGGCATCCTTCCCCAGGGGACCTTCAACTATTTCGGCCGTACCTACGGCATCTCCCAGGACACCGAAACGGCGACACGCTGCCTGCTGGACGCGGTCATCGAGCCGGTGCAGGTAGGTCAGCTCAATGGCCGCGTGTTTCTGGTCAACGCCAGTCTGGGTCTGTATCCGGACCTGCTTGAGGACCGTGAAGACTACAAGCAGCGCTACGGACGCAGCCGCTGGGTCGCGCTGTGGTCAGCACTGGTCACCCTGTTACGCGCACACCGCCAGCTCAACTTGCAACTAGACAATGGCGAACAAACACGCCAGCTGCGTACCCAGACCATCGTGGTCGGCAATAACGAGCTGCAGCTGGAGCACATCGGCATTCACGAGCAGACACGCCTGCAGCAGGGCGAGCTGGTCGCCATGACCGCACGCCCACTTGGCACATTGGCGCTCTACGGGCTGGTCCTGCGCGGCCTGCTGAGCCGCATGGGCGAGGACGAGCACGTCATCAGCTTCGGTTTCAAGCGGCTGCGGATACACCTCAGCCATCGTCGTCGGCGCGTCAAGGTGGCGATGGATGGCGAGATATGCTGGATGCAGTCACCGCTGGAGTTTCGCGTTGCCGAGCAGCCGCTGCCTCTGCTGGTGCCGCGCGACGACCGTCTGCGGGAGCGTGCATGACCCGTATCCTGCACCTCTCCGACCCGCACTTCGGCACCGAACAGCAAGCCGTCATGACCGCGCTGATGCAGCTGGTAGAGGAACAGCGGCCCACCCTGGCGCTGCTCAGCGGAGATATCACCCAGCGCGCCCGGCCAGATCAGTTCCGCCGTGCCCGGCTGTTCATGGAACAGCTCGGCATTCCGATGCTGGCGGTGCCCGGCAATCACGACATGCCGCTGTTCAACCCCTTCAAGCGCCTGCTGCGTCCCTATGGCCACTATCAGGACAACTTTGCCGCCGACCTCGAACCCCTGCTGGAAACCGAGCGCCTGCTGGTAATCGGCGTCAACTCCTCGCGCGCCGACCGGCACAAGAACGGCGAGCTGACCGCTGAGCAGATCGAACGCGTTGAGAATCGCCTGCGCCAGGCCAGTGCGCGCCAGCTGCGCCTCGTCATGCAGCACCATCCGGTGCGCGCGGTGGAAAGCTCGGACCGCAGCAACCTGCTGATCGGCGGCGATACCGTGGTGCCGCGCTGGGTCGATGCCGGGCTGGACCTGCTGCTCGCCGGGCACATTCACCTGCCCTACGTGCGCCCGCTGAACGGGCAGACCAGCGGGCGCCAGGCCTGGACTGCGCAGGCCGGCACCGCGCTGTCGTCACGTGTGCGCGGCGACATCCCCAACTCGGTGAATCTGATCGAGCACAGTACCGACGGCCCGTTTCACGCCTGCTCGGTGGCGCGCTGGGATTACGCCGACACCAGCCGCAGCTTTCGCCTGTACAGCCATACCGATCTGGCGCTGGACCGCAGCGCCTGAATCGCGCGTTGATCCGCGCGGGCAACAGAGCGTCCGCCGCAGCGCAACGCCAACCTGGCAGCAAGATCGGTATACTGAGCGGCTTTGTTGATCCGGCGGGCACCCATGACCGACTTGAGTCTCTGGCAATACGTATTAATCGGTCTGGTCTTTGTCTGGAGCGGTTTTGTGCGTTCCGGACTGGGCTTTGGCGGCGCAGTACTGGCACTCCCCTTCCTGCTGCTGATACACGATGATCCGCTGGTATTCCTGCCGCTGATTGCCGCTCACCTGCTGCTGTTCTCTTCACTCACTGTGATCATGAACAACCGCAGGCAACCCGAGACGGCGCACCAGACCGGCAGCGCAGGCGGCTCGGTCGACTGGCGCTACCTTGGCCATATGCTGCTGGTAATGATGGTCCCCAAGCTGATCGGGGTATTCGGCCTGCTGACCCTGCCGCCGAAGATCATGAGCCTGATCATCTTTGTGATCGTCTCGGGTTACGCCCTGTCGTACATCTTCAACCGCCCCTTTCGCAGCAACAGCCGGGTAGTCGATACCCTGTTCCTGATGCTCGGCGGCTACATCAGCGGCACTTCGCTGATCGGCGCTCCGCTGATCATTGCTGTAGCAGCGCAGCATGTTGCCCGCGAACAACTGCGCGATACGCTGTTCGTACTCTGGTTCGTGCTGGTCTCGATCAAGATGGCCGCCTTTGTCTGGGCCGGCGTAGACCTGCAACTGATCCACCATCTCTGGCTGCTGCCCTGCGTCACCGTAGGCCACCTGATTGGCTTGCGCTTTCATCACCGCATGCTGCACAACGACAGCGGCCAGTTCTTCCGCGTGCTCGGCGTTACCCTGCTGGTGACCAGCGCGGTGGGGCTGGGTAAGGTTTTCATGACCTGACGCCGCCGCAAGGGCTATGCTGGGTGTTGGCCAAAAAGGAGAAACACCCATGCATGGACTCACCCTCTACAGCAACCCGCAATCGCGCGGTCGTCTCGTTCACTGGATGCTCGAAGAGCTACAGATGCCGTATGAAACCGTCTGGATCGACTACGGCGACGACATGAAGAGCGACCACTACCGGGCTATCAACCCGATGGGCAAGGTGCCTGCGCTGATGCACGGCGACCTGCTGATTACCGAATGTGCCGCCATCTGCGCCTATCTGGCCGATCGTTTCCCCCGCGCCCAGTTGGCGCCGCCGGTCGACGACCCGCGGCGCGCCGCCTATCTGCGCTGGCTGTTCTTTGCCGCCGGGCCGCTGGAACAGGCGATTACCGCCCGCAAGCTTGCTTGGGAGGTGCCCCAAGAGCGCACACGCATGGTCGGCTTTGGTACCTTTGAAGACACCTTGAACACGGTGCAACAGGGGCTGCTGGGCGGCCCCTGGCTGTGCGGCAACCATTTCACCGCCGCCGACCTGTACCTGGCAGCCCAGCTGGGCTGGGCGATGAGCGAGGGTGTGGTGCCCGAGCGTCCAGGCTTTGCCGACTTTGTCGCCACTGCGTTCCAGCGCCCGGCGGCCCTACGCGCCAAGGCCTTCAACGATCAGTACCTGACCAGCGCCTGAGGTCAGACCGGCGGGCTGAGCTCTTCCGGGTGGCGACGCTGACGTTGCCAGGAGAGCAGGAACAGGCCCAGGCCAGCTACGGCGGTCAACGCACCAACATAGCCGGTGACCGTCCAGCCCAGTCCGGCGCCGATCGCCAGGCCACCCAGCCAGGGGCCCAGCGCGTTGGCTACGTTGAAGGCCGCGTGATGGGAGGCGGCGGCCAGCGTCTGCGCATCGGCGGCCACGTCCATCAGGCGCGTCTGCAGCGGGGGTGACAGCGCCACCATGGTGCCCACCAAAAATGCCGCCAGCAGTGCGCTCCACAGGGTCTGCACGGCAAATGGAAACAGCAGCAGCACGCCGATACTCCAGAGCAACACCACCCCTACCGCAGCAAACTGCAGCCGCTCAAACAACCAGCCCCCGGCCAGGTTGCCCAGCAGCGTACCAGCACCAAAGGTCGCCACCGCCAGTGGCACAACCAATGGCGTGACACCGGTCACCTCCAGCAGGGTCACCGCCAGGTAGCTGAACACACAGAACATGCCGGCAAAACCGATGGCACCAATACCCAGCGCGTACCACACCTGAATACGGCGAAAGGCCTGCAATTCGGCCAGCGGATTGCTGCGCACCACGCCCCGATCCAGCGGTAGAAACAACGCGATCAGCAGCACCGTTAGCAGCGCAATGACTGCCACGGCAACAAAGGCATAGCGCCAGTCGATTTGCTGCCCGAGCAAGGTCGCCAGCGGATTGCCCAGAAGGATCGCCAGCGTCAGCCCCAGCATGACCAGGCTGACCGCCGCCGCGCGCTTGTTCGGTGCCACCAGCGAGGCCGCCACCAGTGCCGCCACGCCAAAGTAGGCGCCGTGCGGCAAGCCGGCAACAAAGCGCGCCAGCAGCAGGCTGTGGTAGTCCGGAGCCAGCGCACTGGCGAGGTTACCCAGTGCAAAAAACACCATCAGCAGCAACAGCAGATGCCGGCGATACAGTCTGGCGCCAAAGATCGCCAGAATCGGCGCGCCAACCACCACACCGAGGGCGTAGCTGCTGATCACATGCCCAACCTGCGGCTCGGTAACCGCCAGATCCGCGGCAATGGTGGGCATCAGCCCCATAATCACGAACTCGCCGGTGCCAATGCCAAACCCGCCCACGGCCAGCGCTAGCAGGATCAGCCAGGATAACGAGCCAGCGGGGTGAACGGGGGAAACATCGGTCAGGTCTGCAGACAACTCGGACATGCACACTCCAGTACGGCGGGAAAAACGCGCCATTATTCCTGCTTTGCCTGACACGGTGAAGCATTGATTCGATATTTATGGAAATTAGAAATAAATCCCTGGCATCAACCCGCCTGCCAGCAATGCCACCGGCCCAGACGCACAACGACACACAATCATCTGGCGGTGCGCGGTCAGCCGCCAGCCTCGACTGCTATGCTGGGGCGCCGAACCGCGCCGGAGCCGCCATGTGGGAGTTGAGTAGTTATATTGGCCTGTTCCTGATCGCCCTTGGCGCCGCCACCGTGCTGCCGCTGCAGTCGGAGTTTGCGCTGGTCGCCATGCTGCTGAGCGGTCACTACGATCCACTACCGGTTCTGCTGGTCGCCACCGCCGGCAACCTGCTGGGGGCCATCCTCAACTGGTGGCTGGGGCGCTACATTACGCACTTCCAGCAACGCCGCTGGTTTCCGCTGACACCCGAGCGCCTGGCCCGTACCCAGGCGGCCTACCACCGCTGGGGCTACTGGTCGCTACTGCTGAGCTGGGCGCCCTTCGTCGGTGACCCGCTGACCATCGTCGCCGGGGTCATGCGAGAGCCGCTCTGGCGCTTTACCCTGATCGTGGCCGTAGCCAAAGGTGGGCGCTACCTGCTGCTGAGCGCCGCAACACTGGGCTGGATGGCTTAGCGCTGAGCGGCGATATACAGGGCCTCCACCTTCTCTCTGGCCCAGGGCGTGCGACGCAGAAACTTGAGACTGGAATTCATGCTCGGTTCATGCAGGAAGCAGTTGATGGGTACCCGACGTCCCAGCTCGTCCCAACCATAGTGCTCTACCAGCCACTCCAGCAACGCCTTCAGAGTAACGCCGTGCAAGGGGTCTGCAGAGCCCGGGGGGTGGTTCGATGACATACCGTTTTCCTCCAATAGCCGATAAGGCCGCATTCTACGCAGGCTCCCCAACAATGCTAGAATTCGCCGCTTCCAGCCATCCATTCGCGGACTCCTGACGTGCCCCAGCCAGCCTCCGACTTTGACGTGATCGTACTCGGCGCCGGCGCCTCCGGGCTGATGTGCGCCGCAACGGCAGGCCAGCGCGGACGCAGGGTGCTGGTGCTCGAGCGGGCTAACCGCATCGGCAAAAAAATCCTGATGTCCGGCGGCGGGCGCTGCAACTTCACCAATTACAGCGTGGAAGCCGACAACTTCATTTCCGCCAACCCGCACTTCTGCAAGTCGGCACTCAAACGCTATAACCAATGGGACTTCATCTCGATGGTCGGCAGCTATGCCATCGACTACGAAGAACGCAAACATCAGCAGCTGTTCTGCCGCGATTCGGCCAAGCCGATTCTCGACATGCTGGAGAATGAGTGCCTGCAAGCCCAGGTGGACATTCGTACCCGCTGTGAGCTAACCAGCGTAGCGCGCCAGGAGAGCGGCGGTTTCATCCTGCAGGTTGAACAGCAGGGCCGCGCGGTTACCCTTCGCTGCCAGTCGCTGGTAGTCGCCACCGGCGGCCTCTCGATCCCGACACTGGGCGGTAGCGGTCTCGGCTATCAGCTCGCCGAACAGTTCGGCCTCAAGCTGACGCCACGCCACGCAGGCCTCGTGCCCTTTACCTTCAGCGACCAGTTCAAGGCCGTTTGCGAGCGGCTGGCCGGCCTGGCGCTGGATGTCGAGGTCAGCTGCAACGGGCGCCATTTCAGCGAAGCGATGCTGTTTACGCACCGCGGCCTGAGTGGCCCGGCGATGCTGCAGATATCCAACTACTGGCACAACGGCGACACACTGCGCATCGACCTGCTGCCCAGCCTGGACGCCGCCCGGTGGCTGCTGGATGAAAAGCAGCAGCAACCGCGCAGCCGGCTGAAAACCCGCCTCGGCATTCACCTGGCCAAGTCACTGGTGGCGGAACTGCAAACGCTCTGGTGGCCTGCCGACGACGAAACCGCGCTGGCCGAGATGCCGGACCGCCAGCTGCGGGAGATTGGCGCTCTGCTCAACGGCTGGCAGCTCAAACCATCAGGCACCGAGGGCTACCGCACCGCGGAGGTCACACTGGGGGGCGTCAGTACCGACGACGTCAGCTCCAAAACCATGGAAGCCAAAACCTGCCCGGGGCTGTTCTTTATTGGCGAGGTACTGGATGTCAGCGGGCATCTGGGAGGATTCAACTTTCAGTGGGCCTGGTCCTCAGGCTACACCGCCGGCCAGTTCGCCTGAGCAGACGGCCTCAGCGCCGCCGACGCGGCCACAGCGCGCAGCCCAGCAAGACGGCCAGCGCCGTGTACCAGACCCCGTTCAGGTATTGCGCATGACGAGTAAAAAAGCTGCCGCCGCTGGTTGGCGAATAGGGTAGATCAACCAGCATTTCGGCACGACTGAAGGCCGGCGTACCGGCGATCGCGCGACCGCTGGGCAGGGCCGCCACAGAAGGGCCATTGTTGATCAGGTGCAGCATGGGCACGCGATTCTCAACCGCGCGCACGATCGACATCGCGCGGTGCTGAAAGGGTTGAGAGCTTTCGCCGAACCAGTTGTCCTGGGAGACAAACAGCAGCACCTTACCACCGCCATCGCTGCCGATGGCCTCCGCGATAAATTCGGGAAAGGCCGTTTCGTAGCAGATTTTGGGCACTACGCGCATGCCCTCGATAGGGAAGTCGACATGCTCCTGCCCCTCCCCGACCTCACGCAGATAGTCGCCAAGAAACCGGGTGGTCAGCCAGTTGATGCCCGGCAACGTCCAGAACGTCGGCAGGTACTCGCCAAACGGCACGCGCTGCATCTTGCGATACTGAGCCACCAACGAGCCATCCTGCCCCAGCCAGCCCAAGGTGTTGTAACTGATCGGCGTGGCATGCCGGTTACGGGTTTCCACGTCATGAAAGAACAGGTCTGACGACATGCCCAATATCTGGTCTGCCCAGGCCTGACGCACGCTTTGCTGGTCAAAGTAGCCCTTGTAGCGCGCCTCCGGCCAGGCCACCCAGCGCGCCCCCGCCGCCGACAGCCGGCGCGTGGCTTCCATTTCTTCCGGGTATTCGCGCGAGTAGCCTTCAGGCGGCTCAGGAATACGCCGGGTCGGCGCGTCATTGGGCTGTACCAGTCCGACCCGCATGCTTTGCCATGATGCGGCCTGGCGATCCCAGTGGCCCAGGGCAAACCAGCCGTAGACAAACCAGGCAAGTATCAGCGTCGCGCCAACCGCGGCCAGCCCCCCTTTCGCCCCCGCGATATCACGCTGCAGCCACTGAAATAGCAGCATGTTGCTCAACAGCATAAGCATGTCGAGCCCCTGCGCGCCGACCAGGTCAACGCCCTGCAGCGCCAGTAAAAAGGCTGCCTGGGTTTCACTGAAGCGCAGGTCAAACAACGTCGGGTACAACGCGCAGCACATGACGATCGCAAGCGGAAAACTGATCAGATCAAGCTGCGGCAAACGCCGCGAAATCAGGCGAAACAGCAGGCAGCCGACGGCGAGGGAGGCGCCGGCATAAAGCCAGAACAACGATGCCAACAGCAGGCTGACCGGCAGCGACAGCCCCTTCAGGTGGATGGCGAAGTCAACCATCCAGTAGGCCGTTCCGAGGTAAAACACGGTACCGCAGCACCAGCCGATCAGGGTGGCCTGACGTAGGCTGCTGCCATGCAGCGCAAACAGCAGAGGCACCCAGCCGACCCAGCCACTCCAGTACAGACCACCGTCAACCCAGGGCAGCGACAGCAACGCCCCCGAGAGCAACGCCAGCAGCAGCCGGGTCAGGCTGCGCTGACGCAGTCCCGCACATAGCGCAGCCGATGCCGCGTATTTCAGCTCGGGCTTACCCACCGCCGCCATAACAACCTGCTCCAGAGCCGTGCCGGTGCGCTCTCCGGCGGATTAGTCAGCGCGTCTGCAGGGCTTGCGTCCCCGGACATTGACGATAGAAACCGCTTACCACGCTGCCCATCCCCTGTACGGGTGAACGCCGGCTGGCCGCTCGGCCACAAAACTCGCTATGCTTGGCGCTTGCCAGCGACAAGGAACCCGCCATGCCCCACTGGATGACAGGCCTGCTGACCTGCCTGCTGATATTGCTCAACACCCTGATCGGTATTGGCCCGATGCTGCTGCTGGGGCTGATCAAGCTGCTGCCGTGGCCGCCCCTGCAGCGAGCCTGCTCGGCTGGCGTCATGTGGATCGCCGAGACCTGGGCCGAGGGCAACAAAACCATTTTTGCCCTGCTTACCCCCACCCATTGGGACATCCGCTGCGAGACACCGCTCAGCAGCCGACATTCCTACCTGGTCATCAGTAACCACCAGTCCTGGGTAGACATCCCCGCTCTGGTCAAGGCGTTCAATCGCAAGACGCCGTACTTCAAGTTCTTTCTCAAGCGCGAGCTGATCTGGGTGCCGTTTCTCGGGCTGGCGTTCTGGGCACTGGATTACCCCTTCATGAAGCGCTACAGCAAGGCGCACCTGGACCGACACCCCGAAGACCGTGGCAAAGACCTGGAAATAACCCGCCGCGCCTGCGAAAAATTCCAGAGCCTGCCGGTGACCGTGGTCAACTACCTGGAAGGCACGCGCTTCACGCCAGCCAAGCAACAGCAACAGCAGTCGCCTTACCGCCACCTGCTTAAACCCAAGGCTGGCGGCATCGCCTTTGTAGTCGCCGCGCTGGGTGCTCAGATGCGTACCGTACTGGATGTCACCATCGTCTACCCGGAGGCCAAGCCGCCGGGCTTCTGGCGCCTGGTCAGTGGCCAAGTTGCGCGCGTCATCGTCGATATCCGCGAGTGTCAGCTGCCCGGCGAACTGCTGCAGGGTAACTACAGCGACGACCCGGCGTACCGGGCTGCCTTTCAGCAGTGGGTTTCAGACCTGTGGCAGGCGAAGGACGAGCGCATCAGCGCCCTGCGCGCCGAGAGCACCCGGGCAGACGGCTGAGCGCCGCCTGCCGGTGCCTTGCTCAGGGGGCGCTCCCGAGGGTGGCCAGCGCCTCTTCCAGCGTCTGCACCGGCATATCCAGCGCCGCGCCAACCTCGGCGTTGCACAGCGCACCGTGGCTCACGTTGAGGCCGTTCGCCAGATGCGCGTCCTCGCGCAGCGCTCGCGCCACACCTTTCTCGGCCAGCGCCTGCACAAAGGGCAGCGTTGCATTATTCAACGCCTGGGTCGCGGTCCGAGCGACGCCTCCCGGCATATTGGCCACGCAGTAGTGCACCACCTCGTCAACCAGATAGGTCGGCTCCGCGTGGGTAGTTGGCTTTGAGGTTTGCGCACAGCCCCCCTGATCAATCGCCACATCAACCAGAACGCTGCCGGCCGGCATCGCGCGAATCAGCTCGGCGCTGATCAGCTTGGGCGCCGCAGCGCCGGGCACCAGCACCGCACCGATCACCAGATCGGCCTGCAGCAGCGCCGCCTCCACCGCCGTCGCCGTGGCGTAGCGGGTCTCGATGCGATTGCCATACTGGGCGTCCAGCCGACGCAGCACATCTAGACTCTTGTCCAGCACCATAACCTGCGCGCCCAGGCCCACCGCCATGGCCAGCGCATTGCTGCCCACCACACCGCCACCCAGGATGACGACGCGGCCCGCCGGCACGCCCGGCACCCCGCCCAGCAGGACGCCACGACCACCGCGTGCCTTCTCCAGACAGCCGGCACCAGCCTGAATGGCCATACGACCAGCCACTTCGGACATCGGCGCCAGCAGCGGCAACCGTCCCTGTGCGTCGGTAACAGTTTCGTAGGCAATACAGGTTGCACCAGAAGCCAGCAGGTCGCGGGTCTGGGCGGGGTCTGGGGCCAGATGCAGATAGGTAAACAGCGTTTGCCCGGGACGCAGCAGGCGTCGCTCTTCAGCCTGGGGCTCCTTGACCTTGACCACCAGCTCACTGTCGCTGAAGACCTGCTCGCGTGACACCAGTCGGGCGCCAGCTTCACGGTAGTGCTCATCGCTAAACCCGATGGCACTGCCTGCCCCGGATTGCACCAGCAGCTGGTGCCCATGGGCCGTCAATTCACGCACCGAGTCAGGCGTCAGCCCCACGCGGTATTCATGGTTCTTTATCTCAGTCGGCACACCGATGTACATGATTGCTCGTCTCCTCACTGCTAGGCAGGAATCTACCCCCAGTGTAGAAGAGCCTCAGGCCGGCACAACCCCGGTGCAGACGCGCTCACACATCCTTCGACGCGCCATCGTCCGCCTCCGCCACACGCGCAGTCGCCCCGGCCCCCGGCAGCTCGGCACCCAGCGGGTAGCGCTGGCCGGCGGCGACAACCTGATCTCGACCGCTGTGCTTGGCCTCGTACATGCGCCGGTCTGCCGTGCGCAGCAGGGCGCTGAGGTCGTCACCGTCCTCGCCCAAGGTGGCAACGCCGGCGCTGAAGGTGATCACCACCTGCTCCTTCCCTACCTGCAGCGGCGTCTGTGCCAGCTGGGCGCGCAACCCGTCGGCCAGCTTAGCGGCCTGCGCCAGGCTCGCCCCCGGCAGCAACAAGGCAAACTCCTCGCCGCCGATGCGGCAGGGCAGATCCGAGTCTCGCAAACGTGCTGCCAACAGCTGCGCCGTGTGCTGCAACGCGCGATCGCCCACCTCATGGCCAAAGCGATCATTCAGCCGCTTGAACCAGTCCAGGTCCAGCACCACCAGCGACAGATCCTGATCACTGCGCTCCACCTGGCTGCGAATGCGCCGAAATTCGTCAGCCAGGCGCATGCGGTTGGCCAGTCCGGTCAGGCTGTCGGTACCGGCCAGCTCGATCAGCCGCCGCTCGTTATCGACCCGGCTACGCTCGTAGATATGCGAGAAGACCATCATGGCCAGACTGCTGAAGCCCACATTGGCGACCACAACCATCTGCAGCAGGGCACTGTCACCGGTCAGATAGCGCACGTTAAAAGCCACCACGCCAAGACTGATAAATACCAGAGACATCCAGAAACCACCGCGCCGCCCAAGCAACAGATAGGAAATAATGGGGATGGTCTGAATCCAGGCAAACACGGTAAAGGAGGTGTTGGGCAGCACCAGCGCAAACTCCATGATGCAGAAAAACGGCACCAGGTAAGCCACCGTCCAGCGCCACAGATGACGCGTGGTGCCGACTATCGGCAGCAGGGCGCCGGCGAACAGCGCGTAGGCTACTTCCAGGCTGGCCAGTGCATAGAGCCCGCGGGAAAAGTTGATGGCGGCGAACACCAGCCCGGCCGCAACGGTGATCCACAACAGCGCGCGCAGCACCGAACGGCGATGTTCCTCACTCTGTCCCAGACGCTCTGGCATCGACTTCCCCATTAACGTGCGTAGCAGCCAACCAGGACCAGAATAGATGGCAGCACTGCCTGTCCCCCTGAAATGTGCGACCTTTCTCCGAAAAAGGCCCGACATTTCTGCAAGATTGCTTCTCAAGAGGTCAATAAGTTGTCATGCTTGGACGGCACGCTGGCTACTGGCCATGTGCCCTTGTCGGCCACCACCGCGATAACTGAAGCCCAGCGGCACCGATTAGCAACCAGGACTACACCGTGAGTGCTATCCCACTGCTCGTATGCGACGACTCCAACATGGCTCGGAAGCAGCTGATCCGGGCCCTGCCGGCTAACTGGCCATTTCGCATCACCCAGGCGACCAACGGCCTCGAAGGCATGGAGGCGATCCGTCAGGGCCACGGCCAGATCGTCCTGCTCGACCTGACCATGCCAGAGCTGGACGGCTTTGGCGTGCTGACCCAGCTGCGCGAGGAAGGTCTCAGCGCCGAGGTTATTGTCGTCTCCGGCGACGTCCAGGAGGAAGCGGTACGCCGTGCCAAGGCACTGGGCGCCCGTGCCTTTCTGAAAAAGCCGGCCGATCCGATGCAACTGGCCGAGGCCCTCAACTCCCTGGGCGTCGACGTGCCGCTGGCGCCAGCGCCTGCTGCACAGGACGACATCTACCGCCCCTTGCCCAACGTGTCCTTCCGCGATGCCTTCCGCGAAGTGTCCAATGTCGCCATGGGCCGCGCAGCGGACTTGCTCGGCCGGGTGCTTGGGGTGTTCATCAAGCTGCCAATCCCCAACGTCAATATCCTCGAGGTAGGCGAACTGCACATGGCACTGGCCGATGCCCAGCGTGACGAGCGCCTGTCCGCCATCTGCCAGGGCTATATCGGCGGCGGTATTGCCGGTGAGGCGCTGCTGATATTCCACGACTCGGAAATCGACGATGTCGCCAAACTGCTCAACACCCAGCGAGATGAAAGCGCGCAGCTGGAGATGCAGCTTGACCTGGCCAGCATCATCATCGGCGCCTGCCTGAACGGCCTGTCCGAGCAGTTGAATATCACCCTGTCGCAGGGTCACCCACTGGTGCTGGGCCAGCACTGCCCCATCGAGGACCTGATTCGTATCAACCAACGACGCTGGAAGCGTACGCTGGCGGTAGAAATCAGCTATGGACTGGAAAACCTCGACATTCACTTCGATCTTCTGCTGCTGTTTACCGAGGACTCGGTGCCCAAGTTGCGGGAGCGGCTCGATTACCTGATCGACTGAGCACAACCGGACCCTACAGATGGCCGAACACATCGATATCAACGAACTCCACTGGTTGCTCGACATCGTGCAGAGCATTGATGTCGGCGTTGTGGTCATGGACCGCGACTACAATGTCGAGGTCTGGAACAGCTTTATGGAAAACCACTCCGGGGTCGGTGCCGACAAGGCCGCCCGGCAGTCGCTGTTTGCGCTGTTCCCCGAAATTGACCAGGGCTGGTTTACCCACAAGGTCGAAACGGCCGTAATGCTGGGCACCCGCGCGTTCACCATCTGGGAGCAACGGCCCAATCTCGTACACTTCAAAAGCTACCAGCCGATCACCGGCATGGCTGACGAGATGTACCAGAACGTCACCATCCTGCCCCTGCGCAGCAGCACCGGCAAAACGGACCATGTCTGTTTGATTATTTATGATGTGACCGGTGTCGCTGTAAACAAACGGCAACTGGAATCAGCCAATACTAAGCTCCAGGAACTGGCCCTGCGTGATGGCCTGACCGGCCTGCTCAATCGCCGGTACTGGGAATCCTGCCTGGAACGCGAATTTGCGCGCCATCAGCGTTACGACAATCCGGTCAGCCTGGTGATCTTTGATATCGACCATTTCAAACGGGTCAACGACACCTATGGCCACCAGACCGGGGACGAGGTGATCCGCGAAACAGCACGCATCACCTCGCAACTGGTTCGTGAAACCGATTTTGCCGGACGCTACGGCGGTGAGGAGTTCGTGGTGCTGCTGCCCGGCACCACCCTGGATGGGGCAGCGCAGTTTGCCGAGCGCCTGCGCAGCAGTATTGAGCGCCAGCAACTGGACTATCAGGGTAGCCCGCTGACCTTCACCATCAGCCTGGGGGTAGCCACCCTGACCGATGATATGGCTGGCTACCTGACGCTACTGGAGCGCGCGGATAAGGCGCTGTACCAGTCCAAGGAAGGCGGGCGCAATCAGGTGACACTGTCCCGCTGAACCTTTTCACGCATGCTCGGTCAGTTGGGACACGTTTCACAGAACACGAATTCGCGATATGCTGCGCCCATAAGCAGTCAAAAAAACGACAAAAGACAGAAGCCGCCCACAAAATGGCGGCTTTTTTGACGATAAATTTCAGACCTCAGGACAAGGCAGTAACTATGGAAGAGCGCAAACGAGGATGGCTCTGGGCATATCGTAAAACCCGCAGCTACCACACCAGCATGCCCCAGGCGTTTTATCGCGCCACGCGCTTCTGGATAACCGGCGATACCGGCTCGTTTGTCAGCCACGGAGGTTTTCGCAAAACGCGCATCCGTCGCTGACGCCAGCCGCCGTGCGGGCGCTCTGATACACTGCACACCCTCTTTGCGCAGATCAGGCTCCGGCACCCGTGACTCAAGTCCCCTTCAGCTCTCTCTCTTTGCCCGCTCCACTGCTGCAGTCACTTGCGCAGCTCGGCTATGAACACACCACCGAGATTCAAGCCAGCGCGTTGCCGCTGATTCTGGCGGGCCGCGACCTGATCGCCCAGGCACCGACCGGCAGTGGCAAGACCGCTGCCTTTGGTCTGGGCCTGCTGGCACCACTCAACCCGCGCTTTTTTGGCTGCCAGTCGCTGGTGCTGAGCCCGACACGTGAGCTGGCGGGCCAGATCACCGAGGAACTGCGCAAGCTGGCACGCGGTATGGGCAACATCAAAATCGTTACCCTCAGCGGCGGGGTCCCCTTCGGCCCGCAGGCGGCCTCGCTGGAACAGGGCGCCCACGTCATTGTCGGCACCCCCGGCCGGGTACAAGACCACCTCAATCGCGGCACCCTGCAGCTCGACAGCCTGAACTGCCTGGTGCTGGATGAAGCGGACCGCATGCTCGACATGGGCTTTGTCGATGCCATCCGCGAGATCGTCGGCCATACGCCAGCCCGGCGCCAGACGCTGCTGTTCTCCGCTACCTACCCTCCGAGTCTGGCCCAGTTGACCGGCGACCTGCTGCGCGACCCGGCGCAGGTCAAGGTAGAACGCGCAAGCGCCGACAGTCCGATCGAGCAGCGCTTCTACGAGATCGAGGCCGAGCAGCGCTTCGCGTCGGTACTGCGCCTGCTGGCCGCCAACCGTCCTCAGCCCTGCATCGCCTTCTGCCACACCCGTCAGCAATGCCAGGAGCTGGCCGACTACCTCGGCGCCGAGGGCATCAGTGCCCTGGCCCTGCATGGTGATATGGAGCAGCGCGAGCGCGACCAGGTACTGGCCCTGTTTGCCAACCAGAGCTGTAGCGTGCTGACCGCCACCGACGTGGCCGCGCGCGGCATCGATATCGCCGGTGTTGCGGCGGTCATCAATGTCGAACTCGCCGCGGACCCTGCCGCGCACACCCATCGCATCGGTCGCAGCGGCCGCGCCGGTCAGCCTGGCCTGGCCCTCAGCCTGGTTGCCCCGCGGGAACTCAAACGCCTGCGGCCAATCGAAGAGAATCATCAGGGTCCGCTGCAGTGGGGCGAGATAGAGCAGTTGCCGGAACGGCCCGAGCAACCGCTGATCGCGCCGATGCGCACCTTGGCCGTCGCCGGTGGACGCAAGGACAAGCTGCGCCCCGGCGACCTGCTGGGCGCCCTGACCGGCGATGCCGGCCTGCCAGGCGATGCCATCGGCAAGATCAGCATCAGCGACTTTCAGGCGCTGGTAGCCATCCGCCGCGAGCAGGCCAAGCAGGCACTGCAACGCCTGAGTGATGGCAAGATCAAGGGAAGGCGCTTCAAGGTGCGCCTGATTTAACCCAGGCCTCAACCGGCCCTTAGCGCGACCAGCCCCGGCTGAGCGCCACAGGCTCGCAGGGCCAACCGGAGCAGTACATCATGGACGCCAGCCAGCAGCTTATTCTGCTCATCCTCGCCTGCACCATTGCCCTCTTCCTCTGGGGCCGCTGGCGGCACGACATTGTTGCCCTGGCCGCGCTGCTGGCCTGCGTCGTGAGCGGCCTTACCCCCGCCGCCGACGCCTTCGTCGGCTTTGGTCATCCTGCCGTCATCACCGTCGCCGCCGTGCTGATCCTCAGCAAAGGCCTGCAGACCACCGGCGCCGTCGAGGCACTGGCTCAGCGCGCACTGCCGCAACGCGGCGGGGTGCTGCTGGGGTTGGGCTTTCTGACCCTGCTCGGCGCCGCTCTGTCCGCCTTCATGAACAACGTCGGCGCCATGGCGCTGCTGATGCCGATTGCCATGCAGCTGGCCAACCGCCAGGGCGTGCCCCCCGGGCGCGTGCTTATGCCACTGGCCTTCGGCACCATTCTGGGTGGCATGACCACGCTGATCGGCACGCCGCCCAACCTGATCGTATCGGGCTTTCGCGCACAGACCGAACTCGGCCCCTACAGCATGTTCGACTTCACGCCGGTGGGCCTGGCGGTCGCGCTGGGCGGCGTGCTGCTGGCCGTGCTGGCGAGCCGCTGGCTGGTGCCCCACCGCCCGCAACCCGAGGCGGGTAGTTTTGACACCGGCACCTACCTCACCGAGGTACACATTGATGCCGACAGCAAGATCGATGGCAAGCCCCTGCGCGAGGTGGAGCAGCTGCTGGATGACGGCGATGCGCAGATTGTCGGCATGGTGCGCAACGACTTTCGCGTGATCGCACCGCTGTCCAGCCGCATCCTGCGCGCCGGCGATATTCTGGTCATCGAATCCGACCCGGAGGCGCTCGGCGCGTCGCTGACACGCCTGGGCTTGAAGCTGGAAGAGGCCGTGCCGCCCGGCAACGCCGAGAAAGACAAAGAAAAGGAAAACGAAGACAGCGACGAGCCTGCCGGCGAGACGACGCCGAACAGCGAGAAAGACGCAGAAGAACAGACGCCACCGGTACGCCACAGCGACGAGATCGTGTTGCAGGAAATGGTCGTCCAGCCCGGCGCCGACATTCTCGGCCGCAGTGCTTCGGACATTGCCCTGCGTACCCGCTTCGGCATCAACCTGCTGGCCATCTCGCGCCAGGGGCATCGTTCTATCCGCCGCCTGCGCTGGACCGAGGTCGAGGCCGGTGACGTTCTGTTACTGCAAGGCGATCCGGAGGCCATCGCCGGCTTTGCCGGCGAATACGGCTGCGCCCCACTGGCCCCGCGCAGCATCCTCATCCCGGACCGCCGTCTGGCGCTGACAGCGGTACTGATCATGCTCGGCTCGGTGGGCCTGGCCGCATTCGGCATTCTGCCGGCGGCCGTCGCCTTCACCGCCGGCGTACTGAGCTACATGCTGACCCGGGTGATTCCGTTGCGACGCCTGTATGAAGCCATCGACTGGCCGATCATCGTGCTGCTCGGCGCGCTGATGCCGCTGGCCGCTGCCATGGGCGATACGGGCGCTGCCGATGTGCTGGCCCGCACTCTGCTGGAACATGTCGCCCAGGGCAGCCCGATCATCGCCCTGACCCTGATGCTGGTGGTGACCATGACCCTGTCAGACTTCATGAACAACGCCGCGACCGCAGCCGTCATGTGTCCGATTGCCCTGAGCGTCGCCAGCCAGCTCGGCGTGAATCCCGACAGCTTCCTGATGGCCGTGGCCATTGGCGCCTCCTGCGCCTTCCTGACCCCCATCGGGCACCAGAACAACACCCTGATTCTTGGCCCGGGCGGCTTCCGCTTTGGCGACTACTGGCGCCTGGGGCTCCCCATGGAGCTGCTGGTGGTCACCATCAGCATCCCCATGCTGCTGTGGGTGTGGCCGCTATAAGCGGCCACGGCCTCACTCCTCAAGGGCGCGAAAGTCTTCCTTGTAGCGCACAGCGCAGTCCGGACAGGTAAAGGTCTCGGGCAGGCTGTCCCAGGCCGTACCCGCCGGATACCCCTGATGCGGATCACCCGCTGCCTCGTCATATTCATAGCCACATTCCGGGCATTGGTAGCGCGTCATGCTGCCGCTCCCGCACCGTCCAGCGGCGCCTCACTCAGCCCATAACGCCGCATCAGTTGCTCACGCTTGGCCGGCAAAAAGTTGATGCGCTGCGGGTCATGCCCCACCGCTTCCAGCAGGCGCGGGTCCATGACCCGCTGCCACAGCGGCGGAAAGTAGGCCAGCAGGTACATGCCAAAGTAACCATTGGGCAGCCGAGGCAAATCCGGAAAATCACGTAACGACTGATAGCGCCGAGTCGGGTGAGCGTGATGATCGGAATGCCGCTGCAGGTGAAACAGCGCCCAGTTGGAGAACAGGTGATTGCTGTTCCACGAATGATGCGGCTGACAGCGCTCGTAGCGCCCGCTCGGTTCCTTGCGACGCAGCAGGCCGTAATGCTCGATGTAGTTGGCCTGGGTCAGCTGGAAGGCTCCCCAGAAGGCAATCAGCAGCATCACCGGCAGCATCTCGATACCCAGCCAGGCAATCAGCAGCGCATACAGCACCGCACTGATCATCGCCGGCTGCAGCACTTCGTTGTCGAGACTCCAGACCGACTTGCCACAGCGCTCAAGGCGTTGCGCCTCCAGATCCCAGGCACGGAAAAAGGCACCGGGCATCTCGCGAAAGACAAAACGATAGATGCTTTCACCCATACGCGCGGAGGCCGGATCTTCCGGGGTGGCTACATCCCGGTGATGGCCGCGGTTGTGCTCTACAAAAAAGTGGCCATAACAACCCAGCGCCAGCGTAATCTTGGCCAGCCAGCGCTCCAGCCCGGTCTTCTTGTGGCCCATCTCGTGCCCCAGGTTCAACCCAAAGCCCAGACTGCCGCCGGTTGCCAGTATGACCGCCAGCGTGCCGTACCAGGGCAGTTCATGCAGCCCCAGAAAGGCGATATTGACGATAAAGCTGACCCACAGAATGGGCACCAGCGCATAGGTGACATAGCGGTAATAGGGGTCAGCTTCCAGCGCCGGCACCGCTTCCTCCGGAGGGTTGCTCAGGTCTTCACCCAGCACCCCGTCCAGCATCGGAATCACCACGTAGCCGAAAATCGTCGAGAGCCACAGCCAGAGCACATTGGGCGACACCAGCATGTACAGCAGCGGTCCGACCAAGGCCAGTCCGGGCACCATCAGGGAAAACAGCCAGAGTCTGCGCTTGCGGTCTACGTAGCCGGCCAGGCCGTTATCTGCAGCAAGGTGTTGCATGGGGGCGTCCTCTTATTATTGTGTTTGAGCAGTGCGCTTGAGCTGGCGCGCCTGCTGTGGCCCATCATGCGCTGCAGTCACGACAGCGCCACCCGTTGCAAGCGGCAAATAACCGTCATATTGTGACACCACAAGCACTCAACAAGAGCTACCATGCCGTCCGAACACTACTGGCTCAGCCCAGCCGTTCACCCGATCTACGCCCGCCTGGTGCTGGCCGAACTGCGCCGTCAGGGCTACCAGGACAACCCGGCGCTCGACGTGCTGGGGCAGAACTGGGAACAGCAACTGCAGGGCAACCGGTTTCTCAACCTGGAGACGCTCTGCCATCTGCTGCAGGCCGTGATCCTGCGCACCGGCCACCCCGGTCTCGGCTTTGCTGCCGGCATGCACACCGACGTGTCCACCCACGGCCCTGGCGGCTACGCCGCCGTCACCGCTGCCACCATTGGCGAGGCCATTGAGCTGGCACAACACTACGCGCCCCTGCGCCAGCACCTGGCAACCTTTGTCGTCGAACAGCGCAACCCGCCCGTGCTGCGCCTGGACGAACACCTGGTGCCGCCGGCGGTACGCGATTACCTGCTCGGCCATTTCACCACCGGCATGCTGCGCCTGCTGGAAACGGTCAGCGGACAACCGCTGGGGCCGGAGTTGACGCTGGAATGGCCGGGCGCCAAACCTGACTGGGCGGACGCCGTCCGCGACTACGCCGCCAACTGGGTGTTCGACAGCGACGCACTGCGCCTGCACCTGCCAGGCGGCCTGCTGGAGCAACCCTGCCTCGGTGCTGACGCCGAACTGCACCGGCAGGCGCTGCGTGACTGCGAGCATCAGCTGCAACATCAGCATAGCGGTGGCGATCTGAGTCAGCGCATCAAGCAGCGGCTGCTGCAGTGTGAATACCACTACCCGACGCTGGCGCAAATGGCAGCACAGGAGCATCTCACCGCACGCACGCTGATTCGTCACCTCGCCAGCGAGGGCGTGCGCTATCAGCAGATTCTGGATCAGGTACGCAGCGAGCAGGCCTGCTGGCTGCTGGAACATACCGAGTTGAGTATGGAAGTGATCGCCGAACGGCTTGGCTATCAGGACACCAGCAATTTCAGTCGCACCTTCCGGCGCTGGCTGGGTTGCCCGCCACGCAGCTATCGCCAGCGCGTGACGGGCGGCTGATCAGTTGGCCGGCACCACCCGCAGCAGTTGCCCGCTGGGGCTGTCGGTCAACAGATAGACGGCGCCATCGGGGCCAGTGCGCACATCACGGAAACGTTGACCCAGCTCGGTAAACAGCGACTCTTGCTCGCCGGCCGTATCGCCATTCAGCTCAACACGACGCACTTCCTTGCCGGCCAGCGCCGACACCAGCAGGCTACCCTGCCACTCGGGGAACAGCTCGCCCTGATACAGGGTCATGCCGGACGGCGCGATGGACGGATCCCAGTAGACCAGCGGTTGCTCCAAACCGGGCAGCTCGGTATAGGGCGAGATCTGCGAGCCGTTGTAGTCAATGCCGTAGGTGATCTTCGGCCAGCCGTAGTTCTTGCCGGCCTCGATCAAGTTGATCTCGTCTCCGCCGCGTGGGCCGTGCTCGTGACTGAACACGCGTCCGGCGTCGTCGACCAGAATGCCTTGCACGTTGCGATGGCCGATGCTGTACAGCTCGGGCATGGCATCTGCCTGACCAACGAAGGGGTTGTCCTCTGGCGCCGAACCGTCGCGATTGAGGCGCACGATGCTGCCCAGGTGGTTAGCGGTGTTCTGCGCCTGTTCGCGGTAGTCAAAGCCGTCGCCCAGGGTCAGGAGCAAGGTGTTGTCCGGCAAAAAGGCAATGCGTCCGCCATAGTGGGCGCTGCCCTTCTTGGCCGGCTGTACGCGAAAGATTTCATGCGCGTTTTCCAGCGTCTCGCCGTTAAAGGTCGCCGCCGCCAGGCAGGTGTGGTTGGCCTCGCGGGTGCCGCAGCTGTAGCTGAGGAACAGCTCGCCGGACTCGGCAAAATCCGGCGCCAGCGCGACCTCCATCAAACCGCTCTGACCGTTGACGAAGGCCTCCGGCACGCCCGCAACCGGCTCGGCGCGCAACTGACCTGCGACATCAATCAGTCGCAGCTGGCCACTGCGCTCGGTGACCAGCATGCCGCCGTCCGGCAGAAAGGCCAGCGACCAGGGACTGGACAGGCCGTCAGCCAGGGTTTCAACCTGATAATCGGCTGCCGTGGCAGCACCGGCACAGAGCACCAGCGAGGTACCCAGCAAAGCAAACTTGTTCATTGCCCTTCTCCTTGCACAATCAACCGAGCACACGCAGACCGCGCCGCGCCTTGGGTTTGGTCAAGCGGCCAAACAGTGCGCTGCCCAGGCCGACGGCCGCCATCAATGACAGCAGACCGGGCGTCTCGCGGGTGGCAGCGATAAAGGTTGGCATCGGCAGCAGGTAATTGGCCAGCGCACAGGCGGCCCAGATGCCGACAAAACCGGCGAGAAAATACAGCAACCAACGCCAGGGCTTGAAGATACGCCCCAGTGCTTCGGCCAGCGGCAGCGCCAGCAACAGGCAGGCAGCCACCATCAGGGCCAGAAAGGGGCTGAAAAAGCGTAGGTCGTGCAGACTGCTGTGCAGCCGGGTCGACGCATCGACCGGCACATCCAGGGCCTGCAGTGCGGCCAGATTGAATTGGGTCTGTACCAGGCTGCCCAGCAGGGTCGCCACCAGCACAGCCAGCAGATAAAGGAAGACGATCCGCAGCACGGTCATCACTTTCATTGTCGTTATCCTGTTACGCGGTGCGAGCACTCAGCTCGCGTCAGAACCATCGGGCAGGGTCGGCAGATTGCGTAATGCCTGCTCGTAGGCGGGGGTATCAAAGGGAGCATCCTCTTCCAGCATGCGGTTGATGCTGTAGGCCAACACCTGAGCCATCAGGTCAAGGATGTCCTCGCGTGCATAGCCGACCAGCGTCAGCTTGTTCAGTGTCGCCTGGGCTGCCGGCGGCTCACCCGCAGCCAGCTGGTTTTCAATCGCCTCAATCAGTCGGCTCTCGGCGAAGGACTCGTCGTCCTGTTCGTCCTGATTACTCATCGCATTGATCCTGTCGCAAAAAGGGCGGCTGTCGCCGCCCTCTGACCTGCTTAGTTGACCTTGGGGTCCAGCTCGCCACGGGCGTAGCGCTCGAACATGTCGTCCAGCGAGATCGGTTTGATCTTGGACGCATTGCCGGCAGTACCGAAGGCTTCGTAGCGGGCAATACAGACGTCGCGCATGGCATCGACGGTCTTGGCCAGATACTTGCGCGGATCAAACTCGCTGGGGTTCTGCGCCAGGAAGCGACGTACCGCACCGGTCGAAGCCAGACGCAGGTCGGTGTCGATATTGACCTTGCGCACGCCGTACTTGATGCCTTCGACGATTTCTTCAACCGGCACGCCGTAGGTCTCCGGAATCTCGCCACCAAACTCGTTGATGATCGCCAGCCACTCCTGCGGCACAGAGGAAGAACCGTGCATGACCAGATGGGTATCCGGGATGCGCGCGTGAATTTCCTTGATGCGCTGGATCGACAGGGTGTCGCCTGTCGGCGGCTTGGTGAACTTGTAGGCGCCATGGCTGGTGCCGATGGCAATCGCCAGGGCATCCACACCGGTCTGCTTGACGAAGTCAGCGGCTTCTTCCGGGTCGGTCAGCAACTGGCTGTGATCCAGCACGCCTTCGGCGCCAATGCCGTCTTCTTCACCGGCCATACCGGTTTCCAGGCTACCCAGGCAACCCAGTTCACCCTCGACGGACACACCGCAAGCGTGGGCCATTTCAACGGTGCGACGGGTAACGTCGACGTTGTACTCGTAGCTGGTCGGGGTCTTGCCGTCTGTACCCAGGGAGCCGTCCATCATCACCGAGGAGAACCCCAGCTGAATGGAGCGCTGGCACACCGCCGGGCTGGTGCCGTGATCCTGGTGCATGCACACCGGAATATGCGGAAACTCTTCCACTGCAGCCAGAATCAGGTGACGCAGGAAAGGCGCGCCGGCGTATTTGCGGGCACCGGCAGAGGCCTGCACGATCACCGGGGAATCGGTCTTGTCGGCCGCTTCCATGATGGCGCGCATCTGCTCCAGGTTGTTGACGTTGAAAGCGGGTACGCCGTAACCGTATTCGGCGGCGTGGTCGAGCATCTGGCGCAGGCTGATAAGAGCCATGGGGTATATCTCCGTTTAAATATCGAAACTCTATCGCTCGAAGCTGAAAGCTGAAAGCTGAAAGCTGAAAGCTGAAAGCTGAAAGCTGAAAGCTGAAAGCTGAAAGCTGAAAGCTGAAAGCTGAAAGCGAACTAGGGTTCTAGTCAAGCGAACTAGGGTTCTAGTCTAGCCAACCCTTGTCAAGCGATCTGCATGAAAAGGGAGGCACCCACGCAAACCTTCGTCTTCCAGCTTTCAGCCTCAAGCTTCAAGCTCGTGTTTTATTGCGCACGCTGCTCCAGAATCTCGACAGCCGGCAGCACTTTGCCCTCGACAAACTCGAGGAAGGCGCCACCACCGGTGGAAATGTAGGAAATCTGCTCGGCGACGCCGTACTTGTCGATCGCAGCCAGGGTGTCGCCACCGCCAGCAATCGAGAATCCCTCACCGGCAGCGATGGCCTGCGCCAGCGCCTTGGTGCCTTCACCAAACTGGTCAAACTCAAACACACCAACCGGGCCGTTCCAGAGGATGGTGCCGGAGGCTTTGAGCATCTCGCCAAACTGCGCCGCAGTCTGCGGGCCGATGTCGAGAATCATCTCGTCTTCCGCTACGTCGGCTACCGCCTTGATGGTGGCAGTAGCTGTTTCGGCAAACTCCTTGGCGACCACCACGTCAACCGGCAGCGGCACACTGACCTTGGCGGCAATCGCTTTGGCGGTGTCGACCAGATCAGCCTCGTAAAGCGACTTGCCAACCGGGTAACCGGCCGCCGCCAGGAAGGTGTTGGCGATACCGCCGCCAACGATCAGCTGGTCACACTTCTCGGACAGCGCGTTCAGCACATCCAGCTTGGTCGAGACCTTGGAGCCGGCAACGATGGCCAGCATCGGGCGGGCCGGCTTGTCCAGTGCCTTGGCCAGCGCGTCCAGCTCGGCGGCCAGCAGCGGGCCGGCGCAGGCGACCGTGGCGAACTTGGCCACGCCGTGGGTCGAGCCCTGGGCGCGGTGGGCGGTGCCGAAGGCGTCCATCACGAACACGTCGCACAGCGCCGCGTACTGCTGGGCCAGCTCGTCGGCGTTCTTCTTTTCGCCCTTGTTGAAACGCACGTTTTCCAGCAGCACCAGCTCGCCCGGCTGGACCTCGACGCCGCCGAGATAGTCGCGCACCAGCGGCACGTCACGGCCCAGCGCTTCGCTCAGGTAAGCGGCGACCGGTGCCAGGCTGTTCTCTTCGCTGAACACGCCCTCTTCCGGACGGCCCAGGTGCGAGCAGACCATCACGGCGGCGCCCTTCTCCAGTGCCAGCTTGATGGTGGGCAGGGAAGCAACGATACGCGCATCGCTGGTCACCTTGCCGTTCTTGACCGGCACGTTGAGGTCTTCACGAATCAGTACTCGCTGGCCCTTGAGGTCCAGCTCGCTCATGGTCAATACGGTCATAGCCCGCTCCTTGCTTGGTAAGTGTGTCAATCTTTTCGGCGCCACCGCAGCCTGCGGCCACGCCACCTGTATTCAGTTCGACGGCTGCTCCAGCCAATAGCGCGCCACATCCAGCATGCGGTTGGCGAAACCCCACTCGTTATCAAACCAGACCAGCAGGTTCACCAGCCGCGGCCCGGAGACGCGGGTCTGACTGCCATCGACAATCGCCGAGTGCGGATCGTGGTTGAAGTCACAGCTGGCATGCGGCAGCTCGGTGTAATCCAGCAGCCCGGCGTACTGCCCGTCGGCTGCTGCACGCAGCAGTTGGTTGATTTCCTCGGCGCTGGTGTCACGCGCCACCTGCAGGGTGATATCCAGCGCCGACACATTCACCGTCGGTACGCGGATAGCCTTGGCCTGAATACGCCCGCCCAGCTCCGGCAGCAGGCGCTCGATACCGCGCGCCAGGCCGGTCGAGACCGGAATCATCGACTGGAACGCCGAGCGCGTGCGGCGCAGGTCAGCGTGGTGGTAGGCATCGATCACCGGCTGGTCGTTCATCGCCGAGTGAATGGTAGTAATAGAGACGTACTCCAGCCCCACCGCCTCGTTCAGCAGTTTGAGCAGCGGCACACTGCAGTTGGTGGTGCAGGACGCGTTGGATACCAGCCGCGCGTCGACCGGCAAGCTGGTGTGATTGACGCCATACACCAAGGTGGCGTCCACCGCCTCTTCGCTAACCATCGGCTGGGAGAACAACAGCCGCGGCACGCCGGCATGCACAAAGCGCAGGCCCTGTTCGCGGGTGGTGTATTGGCCGGAGCACTCCAGCAGCAGATCGATATCCAGCGCGCGCCAGTCAACGCCCTCGGGCTCAGCCGAGCGCAGCACCTCAATGGGCTGGCCGTTGATCAGCAACTGCTCGCCCTGCAGCTGTACCTGCCCGGGAAAGCGACCGTGAGTCGAATCAAAACGGGTCAGGTACTCGATGCTTTCGCGGTCAGCCAGATCATTCAGCGCCACCACCTGAATATCCGCCTGCACCGACTCGTGCAGCGCACGCAGCACACAACGACCGATCCGGCCGTAGCCGTTCAGGGCGATGCGGTAGGGTTGGTTGCGAGACACTCAGCGGCTCCATACAGCTGGAAGCTGGAAGCCGGAAGCTGGAAGAAGCGCCTGCGACTCGGCGACGGCGCGCTTCAACTTCCAGCTAACGACTTCAAGCTTCAAGCTTCAGTCTTCCAACAACTCTTGCGCGGCGGCGAGCACGTTGTCGAGGGTGAAACCGAACTCCTCAAACAGCGCCGCAGCCGGGGCGGACTCGCCGAAGCTCTGCATGCCGATGATGCGGCCGTCGAGGCCGACGTACTTGTACCAGAAGTCGGCGTGGGAGGCTTCGATGGCGATGCGTGCACCGACTTCCAGCGGCAGGACCGACTGTTTGTAGGCGGCATCCTGCTGGTCGAACACGCTGGTCGACGGCATGGACACCACGCGTACCTTGTGGCCCTGCTCGTTCAGTGCAGTCCAGGCGTTAACCGCCAGACCGACTTCGGAACCGGTGGCGATCAGGATCAGCTCGGGCTCGCCGTCACAATCCTTCAGCACGTAACCACCACGGGCAACGTTGGCCAGTCGCTCGGCATCACGGCTCTGGTGCGGCAGGTTCTGACGCGAGAACACCAAGGCGCTCGGGCCATCGGCACGCTCCAGCGCGTACTTCCAGGCAATCGCCGACTCAACGGCGTCAGCCGGGCGCCAGGTATCGAGATTCGGCGTGCCACGCAGGCTGGCCAGTTGCTCGATCGGCTGGTGGGTCGGGCCGTCTTCGCCCAGACCGATGGAGTCGTGGGTGTAGACGTGGATCACGCGCTGCTTCATCAGGGCCGACATGCGCACCGCGTTACGGGCGTACTCCATAAAGATCAGGAAGGTCGCGCCGTAGGGCACGAAGCCGCCGTGCAGGGCGATACCGTTCATGATCGCGGTCATGCCGAATTCGCGCACGCCGTAGAACAGGTAGTTGCCGGAGGCATCCGCAGCCTCGACACCCTTGCAGCCCTTCCACAGGGTCAGGTTGGAACCGGCCAGATCAGCCGAGCCGCCGAGCATTTCCGGCAGCAGCGGGCCGAAGGCGTTCAGGGTGTTCTGGCTGGCCTTGCGGCTGGCGATGGTTTCTTCCTTGGCGACCACCTCGGCGATGTAGGCATCGGCCTTTTCGCTGAAGTCGGCCGGCAGGTCACCTGCCAGACGGCGCTGCAGCTCGGCAGCCAGCTCGGGGAAGGCGGCCTGATAGGCGGCAAACTTGTCATTCCAGGCGGCTTCTGCCTTGGCGCCGACTTCATGGGCATCCCACTCGGCCTTGATGTCTGCCGGAATCTCGAACGCAGCGTGCGGCCAGTTCAGCGCTTCACGGGTAGCGGCGATTTCCGCCTCGCCCAGTGCGGCGCCGTGGCACTCTTCCTTGCCCTGCTTGTTCGGCGAACCGAAACCGATGATGGTCTTGCAGCAGATCAGGGTCGGCTGCTCGGAGTTCTTGCGTGCAGTCTCAATGGCGGTCTTGATCTCGTCGGCATCGTGGCCGTCGACATTGCGGATAACCTGCCAGCCGTAGGACTCGAAACGCTTGGGCGTGTCATCGGTGAACCAGCCTTCCACTTCGCCGTCGATGGAGATGCCGTTGTCGTCATAGAAGGCAACCAGCTTGCCCAGCCCCAGAGTGCCTGCCAGCGAAGACACTTCATGGGAAATGCCTTCCATCATGCAGCCGTCGCCGAGGAAAACATAAGTGTTGTGGTCAACTACCTCATGGCCTTCGCGGTTGAACTGCGCGGCCAGCACCTTCTCGGCAATGGCCATGCCCACGGCATTGGCAAGCCCCTGCCCCAGCGGGCCGGTGGTGGTTTCAACGCCCGGGGTGTAACCGTATTCCGGGTGGCCTGGCGTTTTGCTGTGCAGCTGACGGAAGTTCTTGATGTCGTCAATGCTGACGTCGTAGCCAGTCAGGTGCAGCAGCGAGTAGATCAGCATCGAGCCGTGACCGTTGGACAGCACGAAGCGGTCGCGGTCGGCAAAGTTCGGGTTGGCCGGGTTGTGCTTCAGATAGTCACGCCACAGGACTTCGGCGATATCCGCCATACCCATGGGCGCACCGGGGTGGCCGCTGTTGGCTTTCTGCACGGCATCCATGCTGAGGGCACGAATGGCATTGGCACGGTCACGACGACTGGGCATGAACAACTCCTGTGGCTTGCAAGGCGTGGGCTTTCAGTCGGCAAAGCGACTGGCCGGGAAAAAGAGGCGGGCATTTTCGCGCAATCCGCCGTCCCCGGCAACGAAAACCCCGTTTCAGCTGCGCTTATCCCCTCCTCGCCAGACGAACGGACATATCTATATCAAAGTATTTTGATATAGCCATTGCGACACCGGCCGTTCGCTACTACACTGCGCCGCATGAACCAGATTGCGCGCATTCCCGCCGCCAAACCCAGTCAGACCGAGGACCTCGCCGCCTTTTGCAAGGCAGCGGGCGATGCGCTGCGGCTGGACATCCTGCGCGTGCTGCGCAGCGATTCCTTTGGCGTACTGGAGTTGGCGCAGATCTTCGACATGCGCCAATCCGGCATGAGCCACCACCTCAAGGTGCTGGCTAACGCGGGCCTGGTCAGCACCCGGCGCGAAGGCAACTCGATCTTCTATCGCCGCAGCCTGCCGGTCAGCGAGCAGCCATGGCATCGCCTGCACAGCCAACTGCTGAGCGAGCTCGACAACCAGCCGGATGACGCCCAACTGCAGCAGGCCATCGCCGCAGTACATGCCCAGCGCGCCGAGCTGTCACGCCAATTCTTTGCCCGCTTTGCCGATGGCACCCCGGCGCAGCAGGACCTGATTGCCCACTTCGGCATCTACCGCGAGCCACTGCTGAGCCTGATCGACGCCCTGCCGCTGCCCGCCACGCAGCTGGCCATCGAAATCGGCCCGGGCGAAGGCGGCTTTCTACCGAGCCTGGCCAGCCGTTTCCAGCGAGTCATCGCGCTCGACAATGCCGACGCCATGCTCGAGCGCGCGCGCCAGCAATGCAAAGAAGCAGGCCTGACCAACGTCGACTGCCTGCTGGCCGATGCCCTGCAGCCCCAGCAACTGCCTGCTGCCGACTGCGTGGTCTGCAACATGGTGCTGCACCACATGCCGGCGCCCGCCGAAGCGCTCAAACGTTTTGCCGCACTGCTCAAACCCGGTGGCAGCCTGGTGCTGACCGAGCTGTGCAGCCATGACCAGAGCTGGGTACGCGACAGCTGCGGCGATCTCTGGCTAGGCTTTGACCAGGAAGATATTGCCCGCTGGGCCGAGGCGGCCGGACTGCGTCCGGGCAACAGCCAGTACATCGGCCTGCGTAACGGCTTTCAGCTGCAACTGCTGCAGCTGGCCAAACCCGATTCCCTTTCTCCCGAGGACAGGAAAGACCCATGAGCGATTATTCGATTTTCACCTCTGAATCCGTGTCCGAAGGCCATCCGGACAAACTGGCCGACCAGATTTCCGACGCGGTGCTGGACGCCATTCTGGCTGAAGACAAGTTCGCCCGCGTGGCCTGCGAAACCATGGTCAAGACCGGTGTGGCCATCGTCGGCGGTGAAATCACCACCAGCGCCTGGGTCGATCTGGAAGATCTGGTACGCAGCGTCATCAAGGATATTGGCTACACCTCTTCCGAGGTCGGCTACGACGCCGACACCTGCGGCGTGATCAACATCATCGGCAAGCAGTCGCCGGACATCGCCCAGGGCGTTGACCGCCAGAAGCCGGAAGATCAGGGCGCCGGCGACCAGGGTCTGATGTTCGGCTACGCCAGCAACGAAACCGACGTACTGATGCCTGCGCCGATCACCTTCGCGCACCGTCTGGTCGAGCGCCAGGCCGAAGCGCGCAAGAACGGTACCCTCGCCTGGCTGCGCCCGGACGCCAAGTCCCAGGTTACCTGCCGCTACGAAAACGGCATTGTCACCGGTATCGACGCCATCGTGCTGTCGACTCAGCACAACCCGGACATCAGCCAGGCGGATCTGCGCGAAGCGGTGATGGAGGAGATCGTCAAGCAGGTGATCCCGGCCGAGCTGCTGCACGCCGACACCCAGTACCACATCAACCCGACCGGCAAGTTCGTCATCGGTGGCCCGGTCGGCGACTGCGGTCTGACTGGCCGCAAGATCATCGTCGACACCTACGGCGGCATGGCGCGCCACGGTGGCGGCGCATTCTCCGGCAAAGACCCGTCCAAGGTTGACCGCAGCGCAGCCTACGCCGGCCGCTACGTCGCCAAGAACATCGTGGCTGCCGGCCTGGCCGACAAGTGCGAGATTCAGGTGTCCTACGCCATCGGCGTGGCGCAGCCGACCTCGGTGTCGATCAACACCTTCGGCACCGGCAAGATCAGCGACGAGAAAATCATCCAGCTGGTCCGTCAGCACTTCGACCTGCGCCCGTACGCAATCACCCGCATGCTCGACCTGCTGCACCCGATGTACCGCGCGACCGCCGCGTACGGCCACTTCGGCCGCAACCCGTTCGAGATGACGGTCAAGGGCGACACCTTCACCGCCTTCCCGTGGGAGAAAACAGACAAGGCCGACGCGCTGCGCGCGGACGCCTGAGGGCGTAGCGGCAAGCTGGAAGCTGGAAGCTGGAAGCTGGAAGCTGGAAGCTGGAAGCTGGAAGCTGGAAGCTGGAAGCTGGAAGCTTAGTCAGCATGAGTCAGGGGCAAGCCCCGTCAAGCGAGAGCTGGACTAAAAACAGCTCTCGCCAACACCTGGGACTGCTTGAAGCTTCCAGCTTAAGGCTTCCAGCTGGGTTTATTGGCGATAGCCGTCATGACAGCTCTTGCAGGACTGCTGGACCGCGCGCAGCTCATCGGCTGCCTGGTCCAGAGATTTGATGCCGACAGAGGTAACGGCGTGCAGCTCGGCGACCTTGGTCTTGAAGTCTTCAATGGCCAGGGCAAAGCCTTCAGGATCGGACCAGACGGTGTCCTTGGTGCGGTTCGGCTCTGGGTCATCACCCGGCACCGGGAAGTGCTCCCAGGGCTGATCTGCGAGCTCGGCCAGGGTATCGGCCTTGCTCATGAATTCGCCCATGCTGGGGGTGACGCGGCCAGTCAGCATGCCGCTCATCGGCTCGGTCTGGCGCAGCATCTGCTTGAACAGCGCCTGACGCTTGCCTTCATGCGAGTTGGGGTCAGGCTCGTTGCTGCAGCCGGCCAATGCCGCACCCAGCAACAGGGCGACAACGAGTTTTCGGTGTGGAACAGAGGTCATGTTTCATCCAGACGACATACAGGAGGGGCGACAGTATCGCCTCTGAACCGATTCCGGCCAAGGCGTCTCCCCTGAGGAGAATACTGGCCGGGTAACTTCTGCCCCGGACGAGGGGCGCTGCAGCAGGGGCTCCGGCCACTGCCAGGCTCGTCCGCGGCATGCGACATTTAACCGCGCCCATTCGCAACCACGAATGGAGAAATCAGATGAGTGCCGTGATCAATAACGCCTTCACCGACTACAAGGTCGCCGACATCAGCCTGGCCGACTGGGGCCGCCGCGAAGTCATCATCGCCGAGTCGGAAATGCCCGCGCTGATGGGTCTGCGCCGCAAGTACGCCGGCGAGCAGCCGCTCAAGGGTGCCAAGATTCTGGGCTGCATCCACATGACCATCCAGACCGCCGTGCTGATCGAAACCCTGACTGCGCTGGGCGCCGAAGTACGCTGGTCCTCCTGCAACATCTTCTCCACCCAGGATCAGGCCGCTGCTGCGATCGCTGCCGCCGGCATCCCGGTATTCGCCTGGAAGGGTGAGACCGAAGAAGAGTACGAATGGTGCATCGAGCAGACCATCCTCAAGGACGGTCAGCCGTGGGATGCCAACATGGTGCTGGACGACGGCGGCGACCTGACCGAAATCCTGCACAAGAAATACCCGGCGATGCTGGACAAGATCCATGGCATCACCGAAGAGACCACCACCGGCGTACACCGCCTGCTCGACATGCTGAAAGCCGGCACCCTCAAAGTCCCGGCGATCAACGTCAATGACTCGGTCACCAAGAGCAAGAACGACAACAAGTACGGCTGCCGCCACAGTCTGAACGACGCCATCAAGCGCGGCACCGACCACCTGCTGTCCGGCAAGCAGGCGCTGGTCATCGGCTACGGCGACGTGGGCAAAGGCTCGGCGCAGTCGCTGCGTCAGGAAGGCATGATCGTCAAAGTCTCCGAAATCGACCCGATCTGCGCCATGCAGGCCTGCATGGACGGCTTCGAGCTGGTGTCGCCCTACCTGAACGGCCTGAACGACGGCACCGACGCCTGTATCGACACCGCCCTGCTCGGCAAGATCGACCTGATCGTCACCACCACCGGCAACGCCAACGTCTGTGACGCCGGCATGCTCAAGGCGCTGAAGAAGCGCGCTGTGGTCTGCAACATCGGTCACTTCGACAACGAGATCGACACCGCCTTCATGCGCGCCAACTGGGGCTGGGAAGAGGTCAAGCCGCAGGTGCACAAGATCCACCGCACCGGCAAGACCGTTGACGCCACCAACGACGACTACCTGATCCTGCTGGCCGAAGGCCGTCTGGTGAACCTGGGTAACGCCACCGGCCACCCGTCGCGCATCATGGACGGCTCCTTCGCCAACCAGGTGCTGGCGCAGATCCACCTGTTCGAGCGCAAGTTCGCTGATCAGTCTGCCGAAGGCAAAGCCGCCGCACTGACCGTAGAAGTGCTGCCGAAGAAGCTGGACGAAGAAGTCGCACTGGAAATGGTCAAAGGCTTCGGTGGCGTTGTCACCCAGCTGACCAAGACCCAGGCCGACTACATCGGCGTTGAAGTCGAAGGCCCGTTCAAGCCGGACAGCTATCGGTACTGATCGCTGCAAGGCGGACGGCCGCCCCCTGCAAGCTGCAAGCTGCAAGCTGCAAGCTGCAAGCTGCAAGCTGCAAGCTGCAAGCTGCAAGCTGCAAGCTGCAAGCAAAAGAGCCTGAGACCGCGCCTCTGAGGGGGCAAGGTTTTGGGTTTACTTGAAGCTTGCGGCTTGACGCTTGCAGCTGACCAACCCACAAGAGCACAGAAACAATGACGATCAACAAAACCGTCCCCGTCAACTTCGAGTTCTTCCCGCCGAAAACCGAGGCTGGCCAAGCCAAGCTGATCGCGGTAGCCAACGTGCTGGCCGGCGAGCAGCCCGAGTTCTTTTCCGTCACCTACGGTGCCGGTGGCTCAACCCGTGACGGCACCCGCCGTACCGTGCTGCAGCTGAACAACGAAGTCGGTGTACCGGCAGCGCCGCACCTGTCCTGTGTGGGTGACTCGCGCGAGGATCTGCGCACCCTGCTGAACGACTACCGCGACTGCGGCATCCAGCGCATTGTTGCCCTGCGTGGTGACCTGCCCTCCGGTATGGGGCACGCCAGTGGCGAGCTGCGCTACGCCAATGAGCTGGTGGAGTTCATCCGCGCCGAGACCGGCGATCACTTCAAACTGGAGGTCGCCGCCTACCCGGAATCCCATCCGCAAGCGCCGAGTTTCGAGGCCGACCTGAAGAACTTTATCCGCAAGGCCCAGGCCGGTGCCGACAGCGCTATCACCCAGTACTTCTTCAATGCCGATTGCTACTTCCACTTTGTCGACCGTGTGCGCAAGGCGGGCGTGGACATCCCGATCATCCCCGGCATCATGCCGATCACCAACTACAGCAAGCTGGCGCGCTTCTCCGACGCCTGCGGCGCCGAGATTCCGCGCTGGATTCGCAAGCAGCTGGAGTCCTATGGTGACGATAGCGACAGCATCAAGGCGTTCGGTACCGAGGTGATCAGCCAGCTGTGCGAGCGCCTGGTCGAGGGCGGCGCACCGGGTCTGCACTTCTATACCCTGAACCAGGCCGAACCCACCGTAGCAGTGCTGCGCAACCTGCGCGGCTAAGCTGTCGCGCCGCTTGCCCGGGTGTGCTGACGGCAGCGACACCCGGCACGCACAGGCTGCAGCCAGACCCGGGGCAGGCCCAGCGTTTGTGAAGCCACGCAAAGGCCCTATACTGCCCCCATGAAACCGACAGTCGCGTTGCTGTTCGCACTCGCCCTGCTGTTTTGCGGTGCGCCGCGAGCCGAACCCATCACCGTTGTTACCGAGCCCTGGCCGCCTTATGTCTTTCTGCAAGACGGCCAGCTGCGCGGTGTCGACTATGAAGTCAGCCAGCACATCTTGCAGGACCTCGGCTACCAGCCCGACTGGCGCGTCATGCCCTGGAAGCGCGCCCAGCATGACGTCCTCGCCGGCCAGGCCGATGCGATCCTCGACATTACCGTCAACGCCGAACGCCAGAACCAATATCATTTTCCCACCGAGCCACTGTCGAACAGCGAGTCGGTGCTGTTTTACCGCACCAGCGATCCCTTCCCCTACAGCACCCTCGACGACTTGCGCGGCCTGCGCATCGGCGTGTCTGCCGGCTACAGCTACGGCAACCCGGCATTCAATCAGGCCGAACACCTGACCCGCGAACCCTGTCCCTCGATCGAGTCATGTCTATTGATGCTGCAGCGTGGCCGGGTCGACATGACAGTGATCAATCGCCAGGTGGGCCTCTACACCTTGTCCCTGCTCGGGCTCGAAGGCATTGCCTACCACCCGCAGCCCTTGAGCAGCGGGCCGCTGTACCTGGCCTTTGCACGCCGCCCCGACCTGGCCGATCTGGCCTTGCGCTTTGGCGAAGCACTGAAGACTTTCAAGCAGACAGCCGGCTACCAGCAGATCCTGCGGGCGTACGGCCTGTAACGCAGCCACCTAAAACCAGACAGACCGCTGCCTGCGCTTGCAGACTCCCCGTACAGCTCTGTTATACTCCCGATTCCCGTCAATCCCGCGTTCGGATGCCGTCTACCTCTTTCGGCAGGCCCGAACGGAATCGCCCCTAGTCCACAGCGTGGCGATTTGTGCCTGACGATATTCTCTTGATTACATCAACGGGCCTCGGCCCAACAGGATTGCTCATGTCCTTTGCCTCTCTGGGGCTGTCCGACGCGCTAGTTCGCGCGGTGGCCGCCACTGGTTACACCACACCCACGCCGGTGCAGCAACAAGCGGTTCCGGCTGTTCTCGAAGGCCGCGACCTGATGGTCGCCGCCCAGACCGGCACCGGCAAAACCGCCGGCTTTGCCCTCCCCGTGATCGAACGCCTGTTCCCCAACGGCGAGTCCGACGGCCAGCGCGCCAAGCCCAAGCAGGTGCGCGTTCTGGTATTGACCCCGACCCGCGAACTGGCCGCCCAGGTGCACGACAGCATCCGCGCCTACGCCACCGAACTGCCACTGAAATCCGCCTGCATCTTCGGCGGCGTTGGCGCCAACCCGCAGATGAAAGCCATCGCCCCCGGCCTGGATATCCTGGTCGCCTGCCCCGGCCGCCTGCTCGACCTGGTCGGCCAGAAGGCTGTCGATCTGTCACAGGTAGAAGTACTGGTGCTCGATGAAGCGGACCGCATGCTCGACATGGGCTTTGTCCATGACGTCAAGAAAGTCATCGCCAAGCTGCCGGCCAAGCGTCAGAACCTGCTGTTCTCCGCGACCTTCTCGAAAGACATCACCGACCTGGCCAACAAGCTGCTCGACAACCCGGCACGCATCGAAGTCACGCCGCCGAACACCACCGTCGAGCGCATCAATCAGAAGGTCTACCGCGTTGCCGCCGGCCACAAGCGCGCGCTGGTCGCCCACCTGATTACCCAGGGCGCCTGGGAGCAGGTGCTGATCTTCACTCGCACCAAACACGGAGCCAACCGCCTGGCCGAGTACCTGGTCAAGAACGGCCTGCCGGCGGCGGCGATTCATGGCAACAAGAGCCAGAGCGCCCGCACCAAGGCCCTGGCCGACTTCAAGGCCAACACCCTGCGCATTCTGGTGGCGACCGATATCGCCGCCCGCGGCCTGGATATCGACCAGCTGCCGCACGTGATCAACTTCGAGCTGCCCAACGTGTCGGAAGACTACGTGCACCGTATCGGCCGCACCGGCCGTGCCGGACGCAGCGGCGAAGCGGTCTCGCTGGTCAGCCCGGATGAGGACAAGCTGCTGCGCGCGATCGAGCGCATGACCAAGCAGCGCATTGAAGAAGGCACGCTGGAGGGGTTTGAGCCGCCGGCCCAGGCCGAGCTGAACAGCGACCGTCCGGAGCGTCCGCGCGAGCAGAATGGTCGCGGCGGCCAGCAACGCAACAACCGCGGCCAGGGCCAGCAGGGCAAACGTGCCGGCAACGGCCAGTCGGCCCAGAAAAGCAGCAACGGCGGTAATGGCGGCAACGGTAACGGCCAGCAACGTGGCCAACGCCGCAACGAACGCCAGCGCGCAGAACAACGTCCGCACCAGCAGCGTCAGCGTGCAGCGGCCGGCCAGAACCGCGCGATGCCCGGCATCCATGAGCCGGAAGATCCGGTAGCCATCGAGCGCCGTCGTCAGGCCCTTGGCAACCGCATCGACGTTCCAGAAGAGAGCAAGCCCGCCGCCGCCCGCAAGCAAGGCAACGGCAACGGCAACGGCAATCGCAAGCCGAACGGCGGCGGCAACCGCAAGCAACGGGAAAAGCCTGCGCTGCTCGGCGCACGCTAAACCGCGCTTGACCAAAAACGGGGCCTCGGCCCCGTTTTTTTATGGCTCTGCGCAACGGCGAGGCAACCCATCACAAGCGTCTGACGCAGGCTGCAATGACGAAGTGAGCTGCCAGCTTCTTCCTTTTTTCGGCAAAACCTCACATCCCCTCACAACACGACAACGCCAACAAGGCTATAGTCAGTCCTGCACTCGCTACCAAGGACTGTCGTATGCACCTCTCCCGTCTTGCTCTGTTTTGCTCGCTCAGCCTGAGCGCCCTTTCCACCAGCGCTGCCAGCCTGGACACCCTGCCCGAACCCGGCCTGTGGGTCAGCGAAAGCACCACCCTGATCAATGGCATCGATATGCAGGCGCGCATGCGCGAGATGCGCGAAAACATGCTCAAGACGCTGCCGCCGGAGCAGCGCGCCCTGGCAGAAGACATGCTGGGCAGTGAAGGTCAGGTAGGTGAGCGCCAATGCATTACCGCCGAGGCCGCTCACACCATGGCCGACCCCGATGCACTGCTGGCAGACGCCCGGGAAAACATGCCCAATTGCGACCTCAAGATTGAGCAGTCCAGTGGCGACGCGCTGCAGTTTTCCGGGCACTGCAATGACCCGGACGGGTTCACTGGCGACCTCAGCGGCAGCATCCAGGTTGTCTCCAGCCGTGAAATGCGCTCCACCTTCAACGGCAACGGCAGCTACGCGCTGCCGGCCGGCCTGCTGGGCGAGAACGCTGACGCCGGCAATGGCGAGGTCAAGCTGCAGCATTCGCAGGTCAGTCGCTGGACGGCTGAGGATTGCGGTAACACCCCGGCTCTCTGAGCGGCCCTGGCGGGTTTGATGCGCATCACAGCACGCTGCCGTCAGACTCGCCAGACATCGACTTCCGGCGTAAGCTGACGGGCCGCACTGCCGCCACAGGGACGTTCATGCAGCCGACCGCCACTTCCTTTGCCAACAGCCTGGCCGGGCGTTTGCTCGCCGCAGCGCTGGCCTTCGTGCTGTGGGGCGGCTGGGCGCTATTGGCGAACTGGTCAAGCGATCCGCACCATGCCCTGATCGCCGGGCTGCTGCAGGGTAGCGCCAGCGCTCTGATGACACTGGTCATGGCGGTTGCCGCCAAGGCCCTGTTCCGCCAACTGCCCAGCGGTGCAGCGCGTCTGCTGCTGCCCCCCCTGCTGATTGTCAGCGCAAGCTTCACCCTGCTTTATCTGGTCCACAGCTGGCACCAGACCCATGCACTCTGGCAAACCATCCTTCCGCCCACTGCCCTGGCATTCACCTACTGCCTGTTCCTGTGTCTGCGCCTGCAGCGCGAGCAGGCCTGCAACGAGGCCCCATGACCGACAACCGCCGCCCCCTGAAGATTCGCGACCAGCGCATCATGACCCGCTTTGCCGCCTGGCTCAGTCAGCGCAGCGTGACGCCCAATCAGATCTCCGTGCTCAGCGTACTGTTTGCCCTGGCCGGCGCCGTCGCACTGGTCTACTCGGGCCAGCAGCTGGGCGGCGCGCGCTCGATCTGGCTGGTCATTGCCGCGCTGTGCATCCAGCTGCGTCTGCTGTGCAACCTGTTCGACGGCATGGTGGCGATGGAGGGCGGCAAGCAGACGCCGGCGGGCGAGCTGTTCAACGATGTGCCTGACCGCATCGCCGACCCGCTGCTGATCGTTGCCTGCGGCTTTGCCGTGCCCGGTTTCGAATCGGCCCAGTGGCTGGCCTGGCTGGGCGCGCTGCTGGCGGTCATGACCGCCTATGTACGCGTGCTGGGTGTCTCGCTGGGCCTGCCGGCGGACTTTCGCGGGCCGCTGGCCAAGCAGCAACGCATGGCGGTCCTGACCGGTGCCTGCCTGCTGTCGGCATTCGACCCGCTGTGGCAGCAGCCGGGCCTGATCCTGTGGATCAGCCTGATCATCATCGCCGTCGGCAGTGGCCTGACGGTTGTGCGCCGGCTGGTCGGCGCCTATCTGCGACTGCAACGCCGGGGGATTGAATAATGGATATCGGCCTGCCCTTCATGCTCGACCTGACGCCCAACACCCTGTGCGCGATGCTGGTGGTGGTGGCCATGCTGATCCTCGCCAGCATCACTCAACTGCTGCTGCGCTCGCGCCTGAGCGAGGACGGCTACCTGGAGTTGAAACAGCGCATCAACTCCTGGTGGGTGATGGTCGGCGTGGTGTTCACCGCGCTGATGATCGGCCCCACCGCGTCGCTGATCTTCTTCACCATTCTGAGCTTTATCGCGCTGCGTGAGTTCTTTTCGATCCTGCCGGTGCGGGTCACCGACCGCCGGCTGATTCTCGCCCTGTATCTGGCCGTACCGCTGCAGTACTACTGGGTCGGCATGGGCTGGTACGGCATGTTCATCGTGTTTATTCCGGTCTACCTGTTCCTGCTGATTCCCTTCGGCCTGTTGATGCTGGGAGAGACCAAGGGCTTTATCCGGGCGGTCGGCTCCTACCAGTGGGCGACCATGACGACCGTGTTCGCCATCAGCCACGTTGCCTATCTGCTGATGCTGCCCGCCGAAGAAAACCCGGCCGGCGGCGGCGTAGGCCTGGTGATCTATCTGGTGTTCCTGACCCAGTTCAATGACGTTGCCCAATACATCTGGGGCAAGAAGTTCGGCAACCGCAAGATCGTGCCGGCGATCAGCCCAAACAAGACCTGGGCCGGCTTTCTTGGCGGGGTGGCCACCACCACCCTGTTTGGCGCGCTGCTTGCGCCCTGGCTGACGCCGCTGCCCTGGTGGCTGGGTCTCGGCGCAGGCCTGCTGATCGGGCTGGCCGGTTTTATTGGCGACCTGACCGTCTCGGCGGTCAAGCGCGACCTGCGCATCAAGGACACCAGCCAGCTGATTCCGGGCCACGGCGGCATTCTCGACCGCATCGACAGCCTTATGTACACCGCGCCGCTGTTCTTCCACTTCCTCGTTTACACCACCTACTGAGGTCGCCATGTCCGTGATCAAGCGCCTGCCCAAACAGCTGTTCTTCCTGCTGATCGTCAAGCCGGTGGTGTACCTGTTGCTTGGCCTGAACATCTACAACAAGCAACGCCTGCCCAGCCAAGGCCCGGCGATCCTGGCCGCCAATCACAACAGCCACCTGGATACGCTGGTGCTGATGGCGCTGTACCCGCTGGGCGAGCTGCACCGGGTACGCCCGGTGGCGGCGGCGGACTACTTTCTGCGCAATCGTTTCACCACCTGGCTGTCGCTCAACCTGATCGGCATCATCCCGCTGGATCGGCAGGGTCAGGTCGACAAGGAGCAGGTATTTGAACAGTGTCAGCAGGCCCTGGCCGACGGCCAGATTCTGCTGCTGTTCCCCGAAGGTAGCCGCGGCGAAGCAGAAGAGCTGCAGCCGCTGCGCAAGGGTATTTATCATCTGGCCCGCAGCCACGCCGGCACCCAGGTAGTGCCGATTGCCATGCACGGGCTGGGCCGAGCGCTGCCCAAGGGCGGCTCGATGATCGTGCCGTTCAACGCCGACGTAGCTATCGGCGAGGCGCTCAGCGCCGAGCAGGAATGCGCGCCCTTCATGGATCAGCTGCAGGCCTCACTGGAAAGCCTGCTGGCTGCCTGCATTACCCGGCGCGACGCGCGCTGGGAGGATTGAAAGCTTGAGCGTAAATAATTGCAACTAGATAGAAATATTCTTATGCCCTGATTTTTTTGCCGGCAAAGATAATTTTATTGCTCTGAGCAGAAACCATCACCTAGCTCCACGTTTCCCTGGAGCTAGCCGGAGCTGTCGGTGGGCAGCTCTTGTACTACAAAACATCCAGCACTGGATCACAAAGCAGGCTATGACAAAAGCCAAACCAAAACGCCAGGATCGCTAACGACCAAGCCGCTTGAGTATGGTAAGGGGAAGAGACTTCTTTCCTTACAGCTATTCTTCATCAAAATAATCGCTATCCAGCTTTGGCAACTTGAGCAAACGAGAGGTCACGCCGACCTCGTGGTCCATCATCAGGTTGACCAGCCGATTGCCATCTACCAGAACCATGCCTTCTACAGAGCGAGAGAACTCAACTGCCTGGGCCGTGAAACCAGACGTGGTTATAAACACACCTCGCTTAGCTTTCTGACCTGCTAGAGCACCATAAAAGGCCTGTAGTTCTGGGCGGCCGACAGTGCCCTGCCAACGCTTCGCTTGAACGTAGACTTTTTCCAATCCGAGCTTGTCGAGCGAGATAACGCCATCAATGCCACCATCACCGCTGCCGCCAACACGCTGCAAGTCCGTGCGACTGGTGCCATAGCCAAGGCTATGCAGAACATCCAACACAATGACTTCAAAGCGGTTAGGACTGACTTGCAAAAGGCTATCCAACAGATCAGCGGCAGTTGCTTCCCTGAGTTCGCGCAGAGCTTGATCCAAACGATCATCAGGGCTGACCGTTGCCGAGTTAGACAGAAGTAGAGATTGTTCTTGCCCATCGAGAGGAACTGCATCAGATGGTGATTTGAGTTTTACATTCATGAACCCGATGGCTAGCTGTTCGACTTGTTCTGCGCTAAGAGGTGATGGGTTCTTTGCAGCGTAAGCCATCCCGGCATCCGTCAGCTTCCAATACCCACGCTTGGCGCTGCTAGACAAGCCCGCCCGCTTTAGACGGTCATGCGCCCAGCCTGCACGATTTTTGTAAGTGGCTTGGCCGCTGGCTATCAATTCTTGGCGCTGTGCTTCGGATAAATTCAGCGCATCTGCAGCGGCTTCATGGGCCACACGCGCTGTCGCCCCCTCAGGAGTGACTGCCAAGTAGCGAAGAATCGGCTCAATAAACTGGTCGTAGGTTGGGACTGACATTGCGACTCCAAACGCAGAGTTGTTGGATTGAAGGGCACCAAAGGATTTGCATGGTTTTGCATTTGGTAAAGGCAGAGCTCCTCTTGCCCCACCCATACCTGCCCAATGATGGGAGAAAAATCCATTTCCTATCCTTCCGTTACTCTGAGTCAACTGACCTGAACGGCATGGCCTAACTTGAGGAAGCACTGATTGGCTGGATAGTACCTAAACTTAGTTTGGTAGCACGATAATATTGCGGTCGTTCAGTATATGCCCGGGCTGTCGAGCAACTCTGGTTAGGGCAATGAGCTTCGCTTGTCGTGGCAGTGGGGGGCTGCCAAATCTTGGGACGGCGTTCAACCGGCTAGTCACCACGATGGCGCCCTTAGCGCTTCTTTGCCAGCAATTCAGAACGCCCCATCACCTCACCGCCGCGTTCCGCCTTGCGCGGCCCTGAGAAGCCGGCCTCCTCAATGGCGGCATCCAGACCGCGCAATTGCGGGGCAGCTTTAGCGCTGCGCAAGGTTTCCATCCCGTCGTTCCAGGCATGCACCATATGTTTGGCTACATCGCGCCAAGCCGACTCGTTTCTGGATGCTTCAATAACCTCGTTACCTACTTCTACCGCTGACTCACAAAGTTGCTCAACCATGGCAGCGTACTGGCGCGGCGCAATACCTAGCACTGCTTTAAAGAAGGTTTCCAGCGAGCGACCGGGAGCCCAGGTTTGTCTGCCACCAACGGACAGCGCGGGCGGGCCCGCCGCAAAGCGCGGGTAGGCCTGCGTTGTCACCAGATCATAGACTGGAGTGAAGGCTACATCCGCACGCGAGCTGTAGCACAGTGCGATGTTCTTCGAGTGGCAGTCCGCATTACGTACAACATAGTTTGCCAGCAGCTGCCAGCCAAGGTGTTCGCTCTGAGCTCGGGTTCGGTTATTTGGAATATAGGCCCGAGTAGCTTTCCACACCCTCTCGATAGAAGGCGAGTACTTTTCATGTGGCGGCAAACCCAGCAACCCGCACGCATCCTCTACTCCGCAGCAAGGCGCGCCGTGCTCATCAACATCGAAACGATCCACTACCAGCACCTTCCCATCGTCGGACATTTGGCAGGAGGCGACCGGTACGACGTTTAAGCGAGCAAGCACGCGCATCGTGTAGAACTCGTTGAAGCCGAGAAATGGTGTGCTCTCATCAGAGCCTTTGATGATGTGAAATCTGGTGCGCAGGGTCGGCTTCCCCATGGTCTCAGGCCTCTGCTCTGCGTCTGTGGCAATGAACTTTGGCACCACGCCAGATACGGCGACCCGAGCGTATTGACGCACCAATTGGGCAAAGTGTTCTGTGGTGTTTTCCGCGGTGAGCAGATGGATTATTTCCAATGGCTCCGTTTCACCATCAGGCCGCACACCCTCAGGGGTAACCGACACTCTACCGATACCTTGACCACCTACCAAGGCCAGCAGAGATAGGTCAGTGCCATCAAGCAACGCGCCAAATTCCTCGCGGATAACGCCCAGCAAATAACCCTCAGGAAGGTTCTGCCGGAAGAAAGGAAATAGGTCGCGAGGCCAGCGCCAGGCCTCTTCACGCACGGGCATCGTCAGGCTGACAAAATCTTCCGGCAGTGCGTCCGGAAGGTATTTCAGTACGTATTCATCCCGCTCTCGATAAAGCTTGGCGACTAGCCTGGAGCTCACATGCACATCGAGAATCATGGCTCGCCGATCCCTGAGCGCTGCTCTGCGAGGATGTCTTCAACTGTCCTTTCGTGGCCAGCCTTTACCAACTTTAAGTCGTAGCCTGCGGCCTCCAACAGCCGAACCAGCGCCGACACACTCATGTCGCCTTTGGCCAGCGTCTCCATGCGCGCCACTGTTGAACGTGACACGCCGGCACGACTGGCTATTGCTTCCTGGCTCAGGTTAGCGTCACTTCGCGCCTGCTTGAGCATTGCAGCGACATCGTACAAGGAGCTCATTTGTAGCCCTCGGGCATCAAAAGAAAGAAGATGCCAAAAACTGTAGCCCGTGGGCCACTAACCTGCAACCAGTCGAGCTCGTCATTTGTGGCCCATAAGCCACAATAAAACGTATAAAAACAAATATTGTGGCTCTCAGGCTACATTCTTAAGGGCTAGGAATTTCTCGTGCATTAACGCACGTCGACCATCAGCGCGCCTACCCCTCATGCCCACCACAGCACTCACCCCAGCCGCGCTGACGTGAGGTGTGGCCAATACCGGGGTTGAAGCTGTTGGTCGGGTCCAGCTCGCGGTAGAAGCCGGCCAGTGCCGGCTTGGCCACATACAAATGGCCGACATTATGCTCGGCCGGATACTCGGCGCGGCGCTCATCCAGCAGCGCCCACATGCGATGCTCCATTGCCAGCGGATCAACCCCCTTGCGCACGATGTAATCCTGATGGAAGACGTGGCAGAAGAAGTGCCCGTAATACAACTTGTGCACCATATCCTTTTCCAGCTCCGCCGGCAGCGTCTCCACCCAGTCCCGGTCATTACGACGCAGGGCAATATCCAGCGCCACAATGTCTTCCACCTCGCGGCGGTGCACCTCACGGTAGCGAATGGCGGCGCCCGCGACGGCAAAACGGTGCAGAAAGGCGCGCCGCCCCTCGTCGTCGTCGCACTCGAAATAGTCACCGGTATCACGCCCGGCAAAAAAGCCGCTCAGGTGCTCGCGCGTCTGCGCAGCGGTATCGTTGGACACGCGCAGCAGCAGGTGATGTTCAAAGCGGTTACGGTACTCGCGCATGCGCTCTGGCAAATGACTGGGCAACAGATTCATGACCGCCTGAATCACACGGTCACTCACACCGCGCAGCCCCAAACGTTCGAAGAAACCGTCGACTCGGCTCTTGATGGCAAAGGCAGCCGGCACCCGGGCGGTGCCAAAACGGTCGATGATCAGGTAGGTGTCCTTGCCGTAGCGCTCACCGATATCAAAGGCGGTACGGTGAATGTACTCACCGGCAATCGGCAGACTCGGCAGGTTGGTCAGCAGGTGCCGGCGCAGGTCGGTCAGATCCTGCGGGTCGTTGCTGCCGATGTAGAACACGGTGCTGGCTTCCTTCACAAAGGTATCCAGTCGCACGGCAAACAGACACAACTTGCCGGCTGAGCCCGAGGCCTCGAACAGGCGGGACGGGTCGGCATTGAAGCGTGCGGGGGTATCGGCGTCGACATCACGTACGTGCTCGGCATAACCGGCGTCGGAGGCCCTGGCGGACTCGTTGAGGACCGCGTCAGGCTGATAATCGCCACGCTGCAAACGTGTCAGAATTTCTTCCGGGCCGTCGCCCAGCTCGATGCCCAGGTGGTTGACCAGGGTGAGCGTGCCGTCGGCCTGCACCTGCGCATAGAGCGCCAGCTCGGTATAGGCCGGGCCGCGCCGCACCAGAGCGCCACCGGAGTTGTTGCAGACCCCACCCAGCACCGACGCGCCGATGCACGAGGAGCCGATCACCGAGTGCGGCTCACGCCCCAGCGGTGCCAGTTCGCGCTCCAGCCGATCCAGCGTGGCGCCGGGCAGGCAGACCACCTGCTCACCCTGATTGATCAGTTGCACGCCATCCAGTCGGCGCGTGCTGATCAGCACGATATCGCGGTCGTAGTTGTCGCCATCCGGGGTGGAGCCACCGGTCAGGCCGGTGTTGGCTGCCTGCATAATGACGATGCAGTCGGCCGCAACCGCGGCCCGCAGGACCTGCCACTGCTCCAGCAGGGTGCCGGGCTGGATCACCGCCAGCACCTGCCCCTCGCCGGTACGGTGGCCCTTGCGAAAGCGCCGCGTCTGCTGCTCGCCGGTCAGCACATAACGGCGGCCAACCAGACTGCGTAGCTGCTCCAGCAAAGCGTCACGCTGATGGCTATGCGCGGCACTCATGACGCGGCTACCAGCAGGTCGGCGTTGATCTCACTGATCGACTTGGCACCGGTCAGCACCATTGCGACGCGCATTTCTTTTTCAATCAGCTCCAGCAGATTGGTCACACCCGCCTGCCCATCGGCCGCCAGCGCGTAGATAAAGGCGCGGCCAAGCATGGTGCAGTCGGCACCGAGCGCCAGCATGCGCACCACGTCCAGACCGGTACGGATACCGGAGTCGACCAGAATCTTCAGATCACCTTTGACCGCATCGGCAATCGGCGGCAGCGCGCGGGCGCTGGACAGCACGCCGTCCAGCTGGCGACCACCGTGGTTGGAAACGATGATGCCGTCGGCGCCGAAGCGCACGGCATCGCGGGCGTCCTCAGGATCGAGAATCCCCTTGATCACCATGGGGCCGTCCCAGAACTCGCGAATCCACTCCAGATCTTTCCAGGAAATAGACGCGTCGAAGTTGGCCCCCAGCCAGCCCATATAGTCTTCCAGCCCGGTCGGGTTACCACGGTAGGCAGAGATATTGCCCAGGTCGTGCGGCTTGCCCAGCAGCCCGACATCAAAGGCCCAGCGCGGGTGCATCACCGCCTGCAGGTAACGACGCATCGCTGCATTCGGACCGCTCATACCCGAGTGCGCGTCACGATAGCGCGCGCCGGGCACCGGCATGTCGACGGTGAACACCAGCGTGGTCACACCGGCGGCCTTGGCGCGCTCCAGCGCATTTTTCATAAAGCCACGGTCTTTCAGCACATAAAGCTGAAACCACATCGGGCGGCTAATCGCCGGTGCGACTTCTTCAATCGGACAGACCGAAACGGTCGACAGGGTAAAGGGAATCCCCTTGTCTGCCGCTGCGCGCGCCGCCTGCACTTCACCGCGGCGGGCGTACATGCCGGTCAGGCCGACCGGCGACAGCGCCACCGGCATACTCAGCGTCTCGTCAAACAGGCGGGTTTCCAGGCTCAGTTCCGCCATGTCTCTCAACACCCGCTGGCGCAAGGCGATACCGGCCAGGTCGTCGACATTCTTCTTCAGCGTGTGCTCGGCGTAGGCGCCACCATCGATATAGTGAAACAGGAAGGGTGGCAACCGGCGCTGGGCGGCGGCACGGTAATCGGTCGAGGCAGAAATGATCATCACGGAGTTCCCATCGAATCTTCAACGGACGACGCCCCGGCAACCAGGCCGGGGCGACAACAGTAGGGTATCAGCCCGCCATCAGCGGGTCGCGAACACCCATTACATAGGCAGCAAAGAGCGCAATCAGACCGGTCATCAGCACGTAGTACAGCGTTGGCCAGACGGTACGACGCAAGGTCGTGCCCTCACGACCGAGCAAACCGACCGTGGCCGACGCCGCCACCACGTTGTGAATGGCAATCATGTTGCCGGCAGCGGCGCCAATCGCCTGCACCGATACGATAAGTGCAGTAGACAGGCCAAGGTTGCTGGCCACGCCAAACTGGAACTGGCTGAACATCATGTTGGATACCGTGTTGGAGCCAGCCAGGAAGGCACCCAGCGCACCGATGGTCGGCGCCAGCAACGGATAGATACCACCCACGCTGTCGGCCACATAGCGGGCCATTACGATCGGCATGCTTGGCAGCTCGGCGGCATTGACACCGGAGTTGATCAGGATACGTACCATCGGCACGGTAAACAGCAGCACAAAACCGGCGCTGAGCAGCACACCAAAGGATTCACCGGTGGCCTTGCTCAACTCGCTCAGCTTCATGCCGTGCAGAAAGAAGGTCGCAATCACCACCATGACCAGAATGCCGCCCGGCAGATACAGCGGCTGCACGCCAGCGCTGATGCCAGCCTCACCCAGGATGTCGGTGAAGTTAATCGCAACCGCCTTGAACGCAGCACTGACTTCAGGAAAGACTCGGCTGATCACCAGCAGCACACCCACCAGCAGATACGGCAGCCAGGCGCGGAAGCTGCTCATGGGGCGTGCGGTCAGCTCCTCCAGCTTCATCTCGACCGTACCCATCCAGGCAGCCGGCCAGCTTTCACGCGGTGCAAAGTCCCACTGCCGCTTGGGCACCAGAAAGCCTGCGCGGGCGGCCGTGGTGACCACCGCCAGGCCGACCAGACCACCAATCAGCGACGGAAATTCCGGCCCCAGAAAGACACCGCCCAGCACATAGGGAATGGTCATGGAGACGCCGGCAAACAGGGCAAACGGCAGCACTTCGAATACCGCGCGCCAGCTCTTGTCCTGACCGAAAAAGCGCACCAGCATGATCACCATTACCAGCGGCATGGCGGTACCCACCAGCGCATGCACAATCGCCACCTGACTGGTGATCAGCTGCAGGTAGGCTTCCCAGCTGGAACCGGCGGCCGCCAGTTGCTCACCGATCACGGCATGATCCAGGCCGGTGTTCACACCCACGATAATCGGCGTACCCACTGCCCCGAACGACACCGGCGTGCTCTGCACCAGCATGCCCATCAGCACCGCCGCCATGGCCGGGAAGCCGATCGCCACCAGCAGCGGCGCGGCAATCGCAGCCGGGGTGCCGAAGCCGGAGGCACCCTCAATAAAGCAGCCGAACAGCCAGGCAATGATAATCGCCTGGATGCGGCGGTCAGGGCTGATGGTGGTGAAACCGGCGCGGATGGCAGTGATACCACCGGAGTGCTTGAGCGTGTTGAGCAGCAGAATGGCGCCGAAGATGATCCACAGAACGCCGACAGTGACCACCAGCCCCTGCAGGGTCGAGGCCAGCACCCGGTTGAAGCTCATATCCCAGACGAACAACGCGATACCGGCGCTGAGCAGGTATACCAGCGGCATGGCACGGCGTGCCGGCCAACGCAAACCGATCAACAAGATGCCCGCCAGCAGAATCGGGGCAAAGGCCATCAAGGCAAGAAAACCGGAAGACATGAAGCGCTCCTGTAGTTGTTATTGGCGATCGAGCACCAATTGGTAATACCAATTTACAAAAATGGATGCCCAGATTAAAAAAGCACCAGCAGCATGTCAAACCTGCGACTGTAGACTTTGGTATAGATGCTGATTCCGGGTTGAACGCACAGCGTCGGCCCGCTACCCTCTTCGCAGGATTGGTAAGACCAAAGGAACATCGCGTGGACATAGGCCAGATCAAACAGCGCAGACTGTCCGACAATATCGTCGAGCAGCTGGAAACCATGATTCTTGAGGGCACGCTGCAGCCGGGCCAACGCCTGCCCGCCGAGCGCGCGCTGGCCGAACAGTTCGGCGTGTCGCGCCCGTCACTGCGCGAGGCGGTACAAAAGCTGGTCGCCAAGGGCCTGTTGATCAGCCGCCAGGGTGGCGGCAACTATGTCAGCGATTCGCTGGGCTCCAGCTTCAGCGACCCCTTGCTGAGCCTGATCGAAGGCCGCCCGGAGGCCCACAGAGACCTGCTGGAGTTTCGCCATACGCTGGAAGCCGACTGCGCCTACTACGCCGCGCTACGCGCCACCGAACTGGATCGCCAGCACCTGCAGGTGGCCTTTGATGCGCTGCAAGCGTGCTACGCCCGCGAGGGCAAGGCCTCACGGGCAGAAGAAGGCGCGGCTGACGCGCGCTTTCATCTGGCGATCGCCGAGGCCAGCCACAATCTGGTGCTGCTGCACACCATTCGCGGCCTGTTCGACCTGCTCAAACGTAACGTGGTCACCAATATCGGTGGCATGTACGCGCTGCGCAGCGAGACCCGACGCATGCTGGTTGAGCAGCATCAGGCGCTGTTCGACGCCATTATGCAGGGCCGCGCCGACGATGCCCGACACATCGCCAGTGAACACATCAGTTACGTACAGGACGTATTGGAAGAGCGCGAAGAGGAAAGCCGACGACTCGCTCGTGCCCAGCGGCGCGAGCGGCCGGTCAGTCGCTGAGCCAGTCGGCCAGCACCTCGCGGTTGTGCTCACCCAGCAGCGGCGGCGGGCGGCGATAATCGACCGGCGTACGTGACAAGCGAATCGGGTTGGCCACCAGATCTACCTCGCCGGCCAACGGGTGAGCCATGCGGATGCGCGTGCCCCGCGCCTGCACCTGGGGATCAGCAAACACCTGGTCAAGGTCGTTGATCGGCCCGCAGGGCACACCGGCCTGTTCCAGTGCGGCAATCCACTCGGCCGTCGTGCGAAACACCGTCACCTGGCGAATCAGCGGAATCAGCTCGGCACGATTGGCCACCCGCGCCGAGTTACTGGCAAAACGCGGATCAGTCGCCCACTCCGGATGCCCCGCCACCTCGCAGAACTTGCGGAACTGGCCATCGTTACCCACCGTCAGGATGAAGTCACCATCGGCGGTCGGGAAATCCTGATACGGGACGATGTTCGGATGAGCGTTGCCCAGCCGCTTTGGCGGCACGCCAGTGGTGAGATAGTTCAGCGCCTGGTTACCGAGACAGGCAATCTGCACATCCAGCAGCGCCAGATCGATGTACTGGCCCTGACCGCTTCGCTCACGTTCAGCCAGTGCGGCGAGAATGGCATTGCTGGCATACAGCCCGGTGAGGATATCGGTCAGCGCCACGCCGACCTTGACCGGCCCTGCCCCCTCTTCCCCATCGGCCTTGCCGGTAATGCTCATCAGGCCGCCCATGGCCTGAATCATGAAGTCATAGCCCGCCCGCTTGGCATAGGGCCCGTGCTGACCGAAGCCGGTTACCGAGCAGTAGATCAAACGCGGATTGAGCGCCTGCAGGCTCTGGTAATCCAGCCCATAGGCCGCCAGACCGCCAACCTTGAAGTTCTCGATCAGCACATCTGCGCGCTGCACCAGATCACGCACCTGCTGCTGCCCTTCGGGCTGAGTGAAGTCGATGGTGATCGAGCGCTTATTGCGGTTGGCTGACAGAAAGTACGCCGCCTCGGAAGTGTCACGCCCATCCGCGTCGCGCAGATACGGCGGCCCCCAGGCACGGGTATCGTCACCCGCCCCCGGCCGTTCGACCTTGACCACATCCGCCCCCAGATCCGCCAGCATCTGCCCGGCCCAGGGGCCAGCCAGCACGCGGGAGAGATCGAGAACGCGTAAACCGGAAAGGGCAGACATGGATGGCACCTCAACGCTGGGTAGCAGGTTGAATTATCGAGGGGAGAGTTTTCGCTGGAAGCTGGAAGCTGGAAGCTGGAAGCCAAGGCTCTGTGCTGCGTCACGGTCGCGTCAAAGTCAGGTTCCAGCGACGCCAAACCAGAACGCCGCTACTCACCCAACACGCAACTCCAGAACTTCCAGCTTCCGGCTTTCAGCTTCCAGCCGCCGCTAGGCGCCCGCCTTCAGAAGAAGGCTTGCAGGCCGGTCTGCGCACGGCCGAGGATCAGCGCGTGTACGTCGTGGGTACCTTCGTAGGTGTTGACCACTTCCAGGTTGACCACGTGACGGATCACACCGTACTCGTCGGAGATACCGTTGCCACCCAGCATGTCGCGGGCAACGCGGGCGATGTCCAGCGACTTGCCGCAGGAGTTGCGCTTCATGATCGAGGTGATTTCGACCGCAGCAGTGCCCTCATCCTTCATGCGGCCCAGGCGCAGGCAGCCTTGCAGCGCCAGGGTGATTTCGGTCTGCATGTCGGCCAGTTTCTTCTGTACCAGCTGAGTCTGCGCCAGCGGACGACCAAACTGCAGGCGATCCAGTGTGTACTGACGGGCGGTGTGCCAGCAGAACTCGGCGGCACCCAGCGCGCCCCAGGAGATACCGTAACGGGCAGAGTTCAGACAGGTGAACGGACCTTTCAGACCGGTCACGTGCGGCAGCATGTTTTCTTCCGGAACGAACACGTCTTCCATCACGATTTCACCGGTGATGGAGGTACGCAGGCCAACCTTGCCCTTGATCGCCGGCGCGCTCAGACCTTTCCAGCCTTTCTCCAGAATGAAGCCACGGATGACGTCGTCGTCGGTTTTTGCCCAGACCACGAACACGTCCGCAATGGGGCTGTTGGTGATCCACATTTTGGCACCCTTGAGCAGGTAGCCGCCTTCGGTGCTACGCGCACGAGTAACCATGGAGCCCGGATCGGAGCCGTGGTTCGGCTCGGTCAGGCCGAAGCAGCCGATAAACTCGCCGCTGGCCAGCTTGGGCAGGTACTTCTGCTTCTGCTCCTCGGAACCAAACTCGTTGATCGGCACCATCACCAGCGAAGACTGCACGCTCATCATCGAACGGTAACCGGAGTCGACGCGCTCAACCTCGCGAGCGATCAGGCCGTAGCAGACATAGTTCAGCCCGCTTCCGCCGTACTCGGTCGGAATGGTCGCACCCAGCAGGCCCAGCTCGCCCATTTCACGGAAGATTTCCGCGTCGGTCTGCTCGTTACGGAACGAGTTCAGCACCCGCGGCATGAGTTTGTCCTGGCAGTACTGGCGCGCGCTGTCACGCACCATGCGCTCTTCTTCAGTCAGTTGCTGATCCAGCAGCAGCGGATCTTCCCAGTTGAAACTTGCCTTGGATGCGGCCATGAGCACTCCGATATTCGATTTGTTGGGGACAGGTTCCGACACGGAACCACAGGTTGTCAGCGACTCTACGCACAGAGAAACCAGCAAACAAGCGTCTTTTGCGCAGACACCTGTGCTAAATTGGAACTCCGACCAATTGCATAGCGACAAGCCGCAAGCTTCAAGCTGCAAGCAACCCCGGCTCAGCGCACGGACAGCTTGCCGCTTGATACTTATAGCTTATAGCTGCTCCGAAGGAGCCCGCCCCATGCGCCGCAAGATCCCTCCGACCCAGGCCCTGATCTGCTTCGAGTCGTCCGCTCGCCATGAGAGCTTCACCAAGGCTGCAGAGGAACTCTCGCTGACCCAAAGTGCAGTCTGTCGCCAGATCGCCAACCTGGAAGCGTTCCTTGATATTCAACTGTTTCGCCGCACCCGTCGGGGCGTGAAATTGACCGACGCTGGACAGATTTACAGCCGTCGCATCGCCAGCCGGCTGGATGCGGTCGAGCGCGACACCCTGTCGGTGATGGGCAACCAGGGCACCGCCACGCTGGAGTTGGCCCTGGTCCCCACCTTCGGCACCCAATGGCTGCTGCCACGGCTCAGTCACTTCCTCCGCCAGCATCCGCAGATCACAGTCAACCTGACCAACCGCACCCGCCCCTTCCTGTTTGCCGACACCGAGTTCGACGCCGCTATCTACTTCGGCGACGGCGACTGGTCGGGTACCCAGACGCACTACCTGATGCCCGAGGCGCCCATCCCCGTCTGCAGCCCGGCGCTGATCGCTCCCGCCCAAGAGCTGACGCCCGAGGACATCGCCCAGCTGCCTCTACTGCAGCAGACCACCCGCCCCTATGCCTGGCGCCAGTGGTTTGCCGCCGCCGACATGCGCGTCGAGCACGACCTCAACGGCACCCGGCTGGAGCTGTTCTCGATGCTCGCGCAAGCGGCCATGCACGGCATGGGCATCGCGCTGATTCCGCCCTTTCTGATTCGCCAGGAGCTGGCCGACGGCCGCCTGATCAGCCCCTGCCCGCGCAGCTTTGCAACCGACAACGGTTACTACCTGGTTATCCCCGAGCGCAAGGCGGAATCGGCTGCGCTGCTGGCGTTCCGTGACTGGATTCTGCAGCAGGCGCAGGCTTATCAAGCGGCAAGCCTCAAGATGTAAGTTATTGGCGGCAAGCTTCAAGCTTCAAGCTGCAAGCAGAACCGGATGGGCGGCGGCGTCCTGAGAGTGTCCGTAGCGTCGAGCAGCTACCTCCGCCTGAATAAACTCGCGCGATGGAGCCCCGCACGGGTTTTGCTTGCAGCTTGAAGCTTGCCGCTTGCAGCTAAAAAAAGGGGCCCGAAGGCCCCTGAGCACACATGAAGCTTGTTGCGATTACTGGCGCACACCTTCCACCGTCAGGATCAGCTCGACGGTTTCCGAGGCAGGCCCCAGGTTGTAGTCGATGCCGAAGTCAGCCAGTTTGAGCGTGGTGGTGGCATCAAAGCCGGCGCGGTAGCCGCCCCAGGGGTCCTCACCTTCACCGATAAAATTGGCGTCCAGAACCACCGGCTTGGTTACCCCGTTCAGGGTCAGATCGCCAGTGACCTTGGCGCTATTGTCGCCAGTCACTTCGACACCGGTCGAGGTAAAGGTGGCCGTCGCATTCTCGGAGACATTGAGGAAGTCTTCGCCACGGATATGTTTGTCGCGCTCGGCGTGGTTGGTATCAACACTCTCGGTGTTGACGGTCACGTTGATTGCGCTGGCCTCGGGCTTATCGGCATCCCAGCTGAAGGTGCCGTCAAAGTCGTTGAAACGGCCATACACCCAGCTATAGCCCAAGTGGCTGATCTTGAAGTTGATCGAGGCGTGCTGCCCCTGCTTGTCGATCTGGTAATCGGCCGCCTGGGCCAGGCCGGCGGCCAACATCAGGCTGCCCAGGGTGGTCGCTGCAATCAGCTTTTTCATTTGCGGTTCTCCGTTGCGTTGAGCAGCCGCATGCCAAGCATGCGCCGCAGGGTATTGTCCTTATCGATGAAGTGGTGCTTTAGCGCACCCAGCGCGTGCACACCTGCCACGCCCAGCAGCCCCAGAGCCAACCAGTAGTGCACGGCACCTGCCCGCTGAGCCTGATCCGGCAGATTGCTGACCAGCGCCGGTACCTCAACCCAGCCAAACAGACTGACACCACGCCCCTTGGCCGTCGAGATCAGATAGCCGCTGATCACAATCAGCAGCATGGCGGCATACATCAGCCACTGCGCCCCGGCCGCCAGACGCCGCTCCCAGCGCTGGTGACTCGCCACATGCGCAGGCGACGGCGTCGCCGCGCGCCAAATCAGCCGCAGCACCAGCAGCGCCGCAAACACCAGGCCGATGCTTTTGTGCCAAAACGGCGCACTGGTGTAGTAGGGGCTGTAATAAGTCAGGCTGGTCATCCACAGGCCGAGCGCAGTCAGGCCGATCACCGCCAGCGCCATTAGCCAGTGCAGGCTGCCGGTAACCAGACCAAATCTGTCGTTAGTGTTGCGCCACTGCATCATTACCTCACTGTCGATGGAGCGATAATCCCATCGACTCAGTTCGATAAAAAGCGCAAAAATTGGTTCACACCAAACAGGTTTCTCGATATTTCACCCAGCGCAAACGCGCTACTTTCCGGCACAAAAAAACCTCCCGAAGGAGGTTTTCTGTCAGCGCAAGCCACCGCGCATCAGAAGAACAGACGCTTGAGCTCCTGCCCTGGATTACCGGCCCGCATAAAGGCCTCGCCAACCAGAAAGCCATAGACCTCATGCGCCAGCATCAGCTCGACGTCCGCCCGGTGCAAAATGCCGCTCTCGGTCACCAGGGTCTTCTCACGCGGGATCTGCGGCAGCAGCTCCAGCGTGGTATCCAGCGTGAGCTCGAAGGTATGCAGGTTGCGATTGTTGATGCCGATCAGCGGCGTATCCAGCTTGAGACCGCGCTCCAGCTCGGCGCCGTCATGTACCTCCACCAGCACGTCCAATCCCTGCTGACGGGCAGTGGCGGCCAGCTCGTTCATCTGCCCATCATCCAGGCAGGCCGCGATCAGCAGCACGCAATCGGCGCCCAGCGCACGGGCCTCGACGATCTGATACGGGTCCACCATAAAGTCCTTGCGGATCACCGGCAATGCGCAGGCGGCGCGCGCCTGCTGCAGGTAATCGTCGTGCCCTTGAAAGAAGTCCACATCGGTCAGTACCGACAGGCAGGCTGCACCACCGGCTTCATAGCTGACGGCAATCTCGGCCGGATCAAAATGCTCACGCAGCACGCCCTTGCTCGGCGATGCCTTCTTGATCTCGGCAATCACGCCTGGGCGACGCGCTGCTGCAGCGTTCCGAAGGGCCTTGGCAAAGCCGCGGATGGGCGGCGCAGCCGCTGCCAGCTGCTCCAGCTCGGCCAGACTGCGCTGCTTCAGTCGCTCAGCCACTTCCTCGTGCTTGCGCGCAACAATGGTCTGCAAGATAGTCGGCACGCTCATTGTGCTGCTTCCTCCCGGAATACCTCGGTAAAGGCGATGAGTTCGTTGAGTTTTTCCCGCGCCAGCCCGGAGTAAAGCGCATCGGAGGCAAGCTTCACGCCTTCGAGCAGGCTGGTGGCGTGATCCGCCGCGTACAGTGCCGCGCCAGCATTGAGAATGATGATATCGGCAGCCTTCTCGCCCGCCTCGGTTTCACGTTTGCCGAGCGCGTCGCGAATCAGCTTGAGCGAGGCAGTCGAGTCCTCGACTGTCAGGCCGATCAGCGAGCGACTCTTGATGCCCAGCTCTTCCGGGCTGACATCGTATTCGCGTACTTCACCGTCTTTCAGCTCGGCGATGTGGCTGGTCGCCGCCAGGCTCAGTTCGTCCAGGCCATCCTTGGAGTGCACCACCAGCACGTGCTCGCTACCGAGACGCTTGAGCACCTCGGCAATCGGCCGGCACAGCGCCTGGGTGAACACACCGATGACCTGATGCTTGACCCCGGCCGGGTTGGTCATCGGGCCGAGCATGTTGAAGAGGGTGCGCATACCCAGCTCGCGGCGCGGGCCGATGGCGTGCTTCATCGCGCCGTGATGAGCCGGGGCGAACATAAAGCCGACGCCGACGCTTTCCACACAGCGGGCAACCTGCTCGGGCGTCAGATTGAGGTTCACGCCTGCTGCCTCCAGCAGGTCGGCACTGCCGCTCTTGCCGGATACCGCCCGGTTGCCGTGCTTGGCGACCTTGCCGCCAGCAGCGGCTACCACCAGCGCTGCGGCGGTCGACACGTTAAAGATATTGGCGCCGTCGCCGCCGGTGCCGCAGGTATCGACCAGCCGCTCGCCGCTGATCTGCACCCCGGAAGCCAGCTCGCGCATGACCATGGCCGCGCCGGTAATTTCGTCGAGGGTTTCACTCTTCATGCGCAGGGCAACCAGAAAGCCGCCAATCTGTGCGTCGGTGCACTGGCCGGTCATGATCTGGCGCATGACGTCCTGCATTTCCTCGGTGGACAGATCCAGTTGATCGACCACCTTGCCGAGGGCTGTCTTGATATCCATGCCGTCTCTCCTTGCTGATCAGCGGCGCAGGCCGCCCTGCTGCTTGAGGAAGTTTGCGAGCATCTCGTGCCCCTGTTCGGACAGGATCGACTCGGGATGGAACTGCACGCCCTCGATCATGTATTCGCGATGGCGCACGCCCATGATTTCGTCAACGCTGCCGTCTTCATGCTGGGTCCAGGCCGTCAGCTCCAGGCAGTCGGGCAGCGTATCGCGGCTGATTACCAGCGAGTGGTAACGGGTCACGGTCAGCGGGTTGTTCAGGCCGGCAAACACCCCCAAGCCTTCATGGTAGACCGGACTGGTCTTGCCGTGCATGACCTGACGGGCGCGCACCACATCACCGCCAAAGGCCTGACCGATACTCTGGTGGCCCAGGCAAATGCCGAGAATCGGCAGCTTGCCGGCAAAGTGCTTGAGCACCGGCACCGACACACCCGCCTCGTTGGGCGTGCACGGACCAGGTGAAACAACGATGCGCTCGGGATTGAGGGCTTCGATCTCGGCGACGGTCAATTCATCGTTGCGCACCACCTTGACGTCGGCACCCAGTTCACCGAGGTACTGCACCACGTTGTAGGTAAAGGAGTCGTAGTTATCGATCATCAGCAGCATGGCTTTTCTCCTTTACCGGGCCGATTGTTCAGCGAGGGCAATCGCACGAAACATGGCGCGACGCTTGTTGATGGTCTCTTCCCACTCCAGCGCGGGCACCGAGTCGGCCACAATGCCGCCACCGGCCTGCACATGCAGCTCACCATCCTTGATCACCGCGGTACGAATCGCGATGGCCGTGTCCATATTGCCGTTCCACGCCCAGTAACCGACCGCGCCGCCGTAGACGCCGCGCTTGACCGGCTCCAGCTCGTCGATGATCTCCATCGCGCGAATTTTCGGCGCGCCGGACAGGGTGCCCGCGGGCAGGATGGCGCGCAGCGCGTCCATTGCGGTCAGTTCCGGCTTGAGCTGGCCCTGTACGTTGGAGACGATGTGCATGACGTTGGAATAACGCTCGATGACCATCTTCTCGGTCACCTTGACCTTGCCGATCTCGGCCACACGACCAACATCGTTACGGCCTAGGTCGATCAGCATCAGGTGCTCGGCGATTTCCTTGGCGTCGGACAGCAGGTCCTGCTCCAGCGCCAGATCGGCTTCTTCGGTCGCGCCGCGCGGGCGGGTGCCGGCAATCGGGCGTACCGTTACTTCACCCTCTTCGACACGGACCAGCACCTCGGGAGAGCTGCCAACCACGTGGAAGTCGCCGAAGTTGAAGAAGTACATGTAAGGCGTCGGATTCTGGCTGCGCAGCGCCCGGTACAAATCAATCGGCTCGGCCTTGAAGTCGATGCTCATGCGCTGGGACGGCACCACCTGCATGCAGTCACCGGCAAGGATGTATTCCTTGATGGTGTCGACCGCCCGCTCGTAATCCTCACGGGTGAAGCTGGCGCGGTATTCCAGGTCGGTATTGACCGGCGCAGCCAGATCAATCAGCTTGCGCGCCGGCGTCGGCAGGCGCAGCTGCTCAAGCAGTTGGTCCAGTCGGGCATTGGCCTGTTCGAAGGCATCGTCGGCGCTCGGGTCAGCCAGCACGATGGCGTGCAGCTTGCCGGCGAGGTTGTCGAATACGACCACTTCATCCGACACCATCAGCAGGATGTCCGGGGTACCCAGCACATCCGGATTGACCGTCGCGGCCAGGCGCGGCTCAACATAGCGCACGCAGTCGTAACCAAAGTAGCCAACCAGCCCACCATTGAAGCGCGGCAGACCCGGAATGCTCGGCACCCGATAACGGGCCTTGAAGGTCTCGACGAAATCCAGCGGGTCGGCACATTCGTGACGCTCCTGCTCGACACCGTCGACCAGCACGGTGGCAGTATGGCCATCGACGCGCAGCACGGTGCGGGCCGGCAGGCCGATGATGGAATAACGGCCCCACTTCTCGCCGCCCTGTACCGACTCCAGCAGGTAGGAGTAGGCACCGTCGGCCAGTTTCAGATAGGTGGACAGCGGAGTTTCAAGATCTGCCAGCACCTCGCGGACAACGGGTACACGGTTGCAATCCTGGGCAGCCAGGCGAAGGAATTCGTCTCGGGTCATGATCAGCCTCAAAGGCAGGGTAAGTCATACGCAAACAGGGGTGCTCGCACACGAGGGCGAGCAGGGACAGTTCAGGTACGCCAACGCCAGCGGGCGAGCGCCTTGATAACTCTCATCAGTTTGCGGTTGCTGACAAACACGGCTGATCCATCACTGGAGGGGATACCCGAGCAAGCCTATATGAGCGCGTCAAGCGAATCAACCAGCAGGTCCGGGTTTTCCGTGGCGATCGATTGGCCATGATTGTAGCCATAGCTGACCGCGACCACCGGCACGCCCGCCGCTCTGGCGGCCAGCACATCGCTGCGCGAGTCGCCGACAAACAGCGCCTGGGCGGCACTCACCGCGGCTTGCTGCATGACCCAGTTGAGCGCGGCGGGGTCAGGCTTCTGCACGGGCAGCGTATCGCCGCCCACCAGCCAGCGAAAGTAACCGTCCAGCTGCTTGTCTGCCAGCAGCTCAGGCACAAAGCGACTCGGTTTGTTGGTGACCAGCGCCAGCGGCACCTGGTCCGCCTGCAACTGATCAAGCAAGGCGCGCACACCGGGGTAGACCGTGCTGCGCGAGTGATCGCCGGCGTACGCCTCAAGAAACAGCGCCAGCGCCTGCTCGGTTGCCCCTTCATCTATATGCTCGTGCGCCATACCGCCCGCCAGCGCGCGACGCACCAGCACCCGCGCACCATTGCCGACCCAGTGACGCACCTGATCATCGCCAGCCGGATCTCGGCCGAGCTGACGCAGCATGACATCGACGGCAGCAGCCAGGTCCGGCACCGAGTCGATCAGGGTGCCATCCAGATCGAACATCACCAGCTTTGGCAGTTCTCCAGCAAACAGATCGCGCAATAGCATTTCAGCGTTTTACCTGCGCCAGCTCCGCACGCATGCTGTCGATCACCGCCTTGTAGTCCGGCTTGTTGAAAATCGCCGAGCCGGCAACAAAGGTATCGGCACCCGCTTCAGCGATAGCACGGATGTTCTGTTCGTTGACGCCGCCGTCGATCTCCAGGCGAATATCACGACCGCTGGCGTCGATCAGTGCCCGCGCCTCGCGCAGCTTGTCGAGCGTGCCCGGGATGAACTTCTGGCCGCCAAAGCCCGGGTTGACGCTCATCAGCAGCACCATGTCGACCTTGTCCATCACGTACTTGAGCGCATCCAGCGAGGTTGCCGGGTTGAACACCAGACCGGCCTTGGCGCCGCCGTCCTTGATCAGCTGCAGCGAACGATCAATGTGCTCGGAGGCTTCCGGGTGGAAGGTGATGTAGCTGGCACCGGCCTCGAGAAAGTCGCCGATCAGACGATCCACCGGCTTGACCATCAGATGCACATCGATCGGTGCGGTAATGCCGTATTTGCGCAGCGCCGAGCAGACCATCGGGCCGATAGTCAGGTTGGGTACATAATGGTTATCCATGACATCGAAGTGCACGATATCGGCGCCGGCCGCCAGCACGCGGTCGACGTCTTCTCCGAGACGAGCAAAATCGGCAGACAGGATGGACGGCGCGATGGCGTAATCAGGCATGACAAACCTCGGTAAAAACGGACACGGAAAAGGTCGCCAGTGTACCCCATCCGCCGCTGTTATACTCGGCACAGACCCGAGCGCCGTATCGTCTACGGTCCAGCCGGATAACCTGCCAACCGCCCGACGGAACCTGCCCATGCGCCTGCCAGCCCTGATCGCGCTGCTCTGCCTCGCCAGCCACGCCGCCGCACAGGAACCATCTGCGCCAACACCGGACGCAGCGGCGGCCAGCGCGCCGAGCGAACGCGTCGACGCGCTGTCTCGCAACGCCCAGTATCGCAACGCACTGCAGCGCGAGATCCCGACCGACGAACAACGCCAGCTGGATTTCAACGGCGAGTCCGTCTTCGGCCTGTTTCTACCCGCAGCCAGACCGCAGCCACTGGGTGGCGTGCTGCTGATCGCGGGGTCCGGTGAGCACGCCGACTGGCCCGAGTTGATTGGTCCGGCGCGCCGCCAGCTGAGTGATGCCGGTTGGCACACGCTGGCTCTTACTCTGCCCGATGCACCGGACGGCCCGACCATCATCAGCCCGCCGATTGCCGACCCGGACAATCAGCCGCCAGGGGAAGCGCCCCCCGCCGCCGACCCGGCGCTGCTGGCCGGTAGCGAACCCGCTGATGCACCACCCGAGCCGCCCGTCAGCCTGGACTATGGCACCGCGGCCGGCGGCCTGATCAACGCCGCGCTGCAGGTATTGAAGGCTGAGGGCGCCGAGCAGATTACCCTGGTCGCCCGCCGCGACGCGGGCTACTGGGCGCTGCTGGCCACCGACAGCACCCCTGACGATCAACCACCGCAGGCAATGGTGCTGTACGAGGTGCGTCAGCCCGCTGCGGCCGAGCGCCCAAGCCTTGGCAGCCTGATGGAGGGGTGGGATAAGCCCATGCTGGAAATGCTCGACAGCAGCAGCGCTCTGGGCCAGGCGCACGCCGCCGCCCATCTGCGTATCGCCCGACGCGCCGGCCACAGCCGCTACCGACAACTGGATCTGGCACCGATTCAACGCTCGGCAGTGGCGCAGGAGATGATTGCCAAGCGGCTGCAGGGCTGGCTGGAAGCCAACTATCGGCCGGCCCAAGCCACGCCCGAAGCGAGCGAGGCGCCCTGAAGAACAGCCATCGAAAAGGAGGTTAGCGGAAGCCCTTGTGCCGACGCAGGAGCTCGTACGCCTCCTGAATCTGGCGGATACGCTCACCCGCATTGCCCTGCTCGGTACGACCCGCGCCGCGGGCGGCCAGCTTATCAGGGTGATGCAGGCTGAGTTGTCGACGGTAGGCCCGCTTGATCACCTCCGGCGAGTCGTCCAGGTTAACCTTGAGCAGCGCTGCGGCGCGCCTCAGCGCGTCCTGCCGCGGGACGGCCGAACGACTGCGCGGCGGCGCCTGCGTTCGCTGGTGGCGCTGGTGCATGCGCTGCTGCTCAGCCTGCCCCAGGCCCGCTTCGCCAGCCCAGACGAACAGCAGAGTGCGCACCTCCTCATTCAGCTGCCCCGAGACCACCGCCATGCGCCAGCTGCTGTCGAGCAGCTCGGCGGCGCGCGCCGGCTCGCGCTTGCGCAGAGCGCGCACCAGAGGGGCCAGATCACCGGCCGTCTTGCCCTCGTTAAAGTCTCGCATGGCACGCAGTCGCGCCGCTTCATCCAGGCGATATTGCTGCATCAGATCACGCGCCAGCTGCAGATGCGCCTGACTCACGCGCCCACTGGCCTTGGCCAGGCGACCAAGACAGAGAAACAGCACGCGTTCAAAACCACTGTCACCCAGGCGCAGCTCGGCCAGACGGGCCGGCAGATCCCGCCAGCGCCGCAGGCGCCAGTGACGGTCCAGTGCGTGTCCGACCACAGCGCCCAGCAGCGCACCGGGCAACGCGCCGCCCAGCCCCCCCACCACCGCCCCCAACACCGTCACCGGCCAGAGCATGCTCAGACCCTCGCCTGCCGATCAGCGTCCGCCAGCCGCTCGGGTGTGCCGACGTCGATCCACGGGCCACGATAGTACTCGCCGCTGACCCGCCCCTGGTCCGCCCCCTGGCGCAACAACGGTGCCAGCGCAAAGGCCCCGTCGGGCTGGTCGACCAGCAGCGCCGGGTGCAACACCGCGATGCCGCTGTAGGTCAGGCCGCGCTGGTCGCTCGCAGGGTTACCGACCTCACCGTCGTGCAGCAGAAAGTCACCGTTCGGGTTGTGCGCGGGGTTGTCGATCAGCACCAGATGGGCCAGCTTGCCGGGCGGCAGGCTCAGGTGGGCAAAATCAAACCGGGTCCAGACATCACCGTTGACCAGTACAAAAGGGCCATCGCCCAGTAACGGCAGCGCGCGACGGATGCCCCCACCGGTTTCCAGCGGTTCGCCCTCGGCGGACCAGCTGATCGCCACACCCAGCGCCGCACCGTCGCCAAAGAACGCTTCGATCTGCTCACCCAGCCAGGCGTGATTGATCACCAGCGACCGCAGGCCCGCGGCCGCCAGCGCCTCGATATGCCATTGCAGCAGCGGCTTGTCCGCCACCTTGAGCAGCGGTTTCGGGGTGTGCAGTGTCAGCGGACGCATGCGCTCGCCCTTGCCCGCCGCCAGGATCATCGCCTTCATGCCGCCGGCATCTCCAGGCTGTCCAGCAGCTCACTCAGCGGCTGCAGCCGCACATCCTCGGTACAGGCCTCACGCAGATAGCGGACAAAGCGCGGCGCGTCAGCCAGATAGTGCGGTTTGCCGTCACGGTGGCAGATGCGCGCAAAGATCCCCAGCACCTTGAGATGGCGCTGCACGCCCATCAGCCGGGCCTGATCCAGAAAGCTTTCCAGCTGCGCCGGCACCGGCAGAGCGGCAGCTGCTGCCTGCTGCCAGTAGCGCGTCAACCATTGGCGCCGCTCGGCAGCCGACCAGCTGTAAAAGGCATCGGCAAACAGCGAGGTCACGTCGTAGCTGATCGGGCCGTAAAGCGCGTCCTGAAAGTCCAGCACACCGGGCTCGCCGTCCGCCACCATCAGGTTGCGCGGCATGTAGTCACGGTGCACATAGACCTGCGCCTCGCCCAGATTACTGTCCAGCAGCAACTGCTGGAGGGCATCCCACAGGCGCTGCTCGTCGGGGCTAAACGCGCGCGCCAGCACCCGCGCAACATACCACTCGGGAAACAACGCCAGCTCACGGCGCAGCACCGCCTCATCATAATCAGGCAGCACACCGGGCCGACTGGCCTGCTGCCAGCGGATCAGACTGCCGATGGCGCCGGTGAACAGGCGCTCGCGCTCGGCGTCGCTGACGCCCTGTTGCAAGTACTGCAGATAGGTCTGGGCGCCCATGTCTTCGAGCAGCAGAAACCCCTGCTCCAGATCGTCGGCAAAGATACGCGGCACGCGCACACCCGCCGCCTGCAGCAAGCCGGTAATCCGCACAAAGGGCTCGCTGTTCTCGTGCGCCGGCGGCGCATCCATAATAATCAGGCTGCGCTCGCCCGCCTGCCAGCGAAAATAACGGCGAAAACTCGCATCGGCGCTGGCCGGTGCCAGCTCGCCCGCGGGCAAGTCGGCCCATTGCAGGGTCGCCGCTGCCTGGGGCAGCGCCCGGGTCAGCCATTGCTGCATCTGCTGCTGTCGTGAGTCCATCAATATCCCAATCTCGCCTATCGGTTGCCGTGCCAATTCGTACTCAGGCATCGCTCAATGCTTTATTATCCGTTATCTTGCTGCACTGACACAGCATGCAGATTGCATTCTCCTCGCACAAGGCGTCGCGAGCACGCACCGACTGGAAGCCCGGATAACGACATAATGGCCTACCGTACTCCACCCTTTCGCACTTCTTTTCCCATGTTGCTGGCCAGCTCCTTGCTGCTGGCCCAGCCACTGAGCGCTGTTGCCAATCAACAGGTACAGTGCCGCCCGTCCGGCAACAGCTGGGCTTGTGAACCCCTGCAGACCCGCGGCGAACTGCCGCCCCGGCCGCCGCGCCCGGCTCCAGCCCCTGCGCCGATCAGCGAGACCGTCGTAGCCGCAGCCGCTACCGGCGCCGGCCGCCCCACCGCCAGCACCGACTTCAGCCGCCTGGACTGGGTGCCGCGGGAACAGCTGAGCGCTGAGCAGCAGGCCGCCATTGCGCCCTACTGCGGCGGCGCCTATGTCGAACCGGAACGCACTGGCCGTGACGACCCGACACCGTTCGATCAACTGCCCGTCTACGCCTCGGCCGACAGCAGTCGCTTTGAGCAGGACAAGCAGACCGGCGTGCTACAAGGTGACGTTCTGCTGCGCCAGGGCCGCCTGCAGGCCCGCGCTGACCAGGCCAGTTTTGACCAGGCCAATGCCCAGGCCGTGCTGGAAGGCAACGTCCGCCTGCGCGACCAGGGCGTACTGGTGCTGGGCGACAGCGCATCCATGCGCATCGACAACGGCGAGACGCGTATCGACGGCGTCGAGTACGTCGTCCATGACGCCCGTGCCCGCGGCACCGCCAGCAAACTGATGCGCCGTGATGACGCCATCATCGTGATCAGCGAAGGCAGCTACACCACCTGCGAGCCGGGCCAGAACAGCTGGGCGCTGCACGGCGACGACATTGAGCTGGACCGCGAGAAAGGCTGGGGCGAAGCCCGTCACGTCACCCTGCGCGTCAAGGACGTGCCGGTGTTCTACACGCCGTATATCTACTTCCCGATTGATGACCGTCGTCAGACCGGTCTGCTGCCGCCGAGTTTCAGTCACTCGACCGACAACGGCACCGAGATCGAAACGCCGTACTACATCAACATTGCGCCAAACTACGACGCCACCCTGTACCCGCGCTACCTCTCCGAGCGCGGCCTGCAGATGGAGGGCGACTTCCGCTACATGAAGCCGGACAACGAGGGCACGCTCACCGCCGCCTTCCTGGACGACAGCGAATATGGCGAAAACCGCTGGCTCTACGGCTGGCAGCATCAGGGCGGCCTGCAAAGCCGCTGGAGCACCGACGTCGAGTACGTCGACATCAGCGACCCCTTTTACTTCCAGGATCTGAACACCGCCCTGGAGGCCCGCTCAGACACCTATGTCAACCAGCGTGCCGGCATTACCTACCGGGGTGACGGCTGGCGCTTCCGCGCTGGCGTGCATGCCTACGAGCTGGCCACCATCACCTCGCTGACGCCTTACGAGCGCCTGCCGCAGCTGCGCCTCGACGGCGCCAACTGGCTGGGCGATACCGGCCTGCGCTTCGGTTATGACCTGGAATACGCCTTCTTTGATCGCGACCTGGGCGACGGCTTCATCACCGGCCAGGACGGCATTCAGCTCGACAGCCTGGGCAACCCGATTCTGACCCCCGACGAAAACCTGACCGGCCTGCAACGCGCCACCGGTCACCGGGTCAGCATCAGCCCCAAACTCAGCTACCCCTGGCGCAACAGCTGGGCCTTTGTCACGCCCAGCGTGCGCACCCAGACCACCTACTACGACCTGGACTTCGACGCCCGCGCAGACGGCTTCAACTACGCCGATGCCAATACCACGCCGTCCAGCACCGTGCCGGTGGCCGCGCTGGATGCCGGCCTGTACTTCGACCGTCAAACCAGCTGGTTTGGCAAGGGCCTGCGTCAAACCCTGGAGCCGCGTGCCTTCTACCTGTACGCGCCGCACGAAGACCAGGACGAGCAGCCGCTGTTCGACACCAACCAGAACACCTTCAGCTACAACTCGCTGTTCCGCGACAACCGCTTCAGCGGCCGGGACCGCGTGGCCGATGCCAACCAGCTGTCGCTGGGCCTGACCAGCCGCGCGCTGGAGTCCAATGGCACCGAGCGTGCCCGCGCCAGCTTCGGCCAGGTTCTGTATTTCCGTGACCGCGAAGTCCAGATGCTGGACGCCAACGGCGTCGCGCGCAGCGCCGACACCTCGTCATCCTCCGCCTACGCCGCCGAGGTCATGTACCGGGTCAGCGACGCCTGGCGTGTCAACGGCGACATCATCTGGGATCCGGACGACAGCGGCAGCGACGCCGGCAGCGTCTTCGCTCATTACCAGCCCGAGCCACGCAAGGTGCTGAACATGGGCTATCGCTACCGCAACAACATCAACACCTACAACGCGCTGACCGGTACCTTCCAGCACGACCCGGACAGCCGTATCGACCAGTCCGACCTGTCGTTCATGTGGCCACTCAATCCGCAGTGGAGCCTGATCGGCCGCTGGCAGCACGACTTTGCCGACGATCGAACCCTCGAAGCCTTCGGTGGTCTGGAGTACGACAGCTGCTGCTGGAAACTGCGCGTGATCAACCGCTACTGGGTTGACTACAACGAGTTTGAATCGGTCGCCCGCGACGAATCCAACCGCGGCATCTTCCTGCAGGTGGTCCTCAAGGGCCTCGGCAGTGTCAGCGGCAACGAAGTACACAGCCTCCTCGACGAAGGCATTCCCGGTTACAGAGAGCGTGAAGATAATGCATTCTAAGTTTGTTACAGCCCTCAGCCTGTGTGCGGGCCTCCTGTTCAGCGCCACCAGCCAGGCGGCCGTCGAGCCCCTGGACCGGGTCGCCGCCATCGTCGACAACGACGTGGTCATGGCCAGCCAGGTCAATGAGCGGATGGCCTCGGTGCGCCAGCAACTGGCGCAGAACGGCGCTGAAGCGCCGGCCGAGAGCGAGCTGCGCAGCCAGGTACTCGACCGTCTGATCCTGGAAAGCATCCAGCTGCAGATGGGCGAACGCGCCGGCATGCAGATTGACGACGAATCGCTGAACCAAACCATGCAGCAGATCGCCGCCCGCAACGGTGCCACCCTGGAGCAGTTCCGCGCCGCGCTGGAGCGCGACGGCATCAGCTTTCAACAGGCCCGCGAGCAGATCCGCCGCGAGATGATCATCAACCGCGTACGTCAGCGCCGGGTCCGCGACAACATCCAGGTCAGCGATCAGGAAGTGCGCAACTTCCTCAACTCCGAGGTCGGCAAGTACCAGACTTCTGCTGATTTCCGCCTGGCGATGATCGTACTGCCGCTGGCAGAGAACGCCAGCCAGGCCGAGGTCGAGAAAGTCGGTCGCGCCGCAACCGACATCTACAACCAGCTGCAGCAGGGTGCGGACTTCAACACCCTGGCCGCCAGCCGTTCGGCCGGTGACACCGCGCTGGAAGGTGGCGAACTGGGCTGGCGCAAGGCGGCCCAGCTGCCGGGTCCGTTCGCTTCCGCGGTCAACGCCCTGGAGATCGGCGGCATCACCCAGCCGATGCGCTCGCCAGCCGGTATCCATATCCTCAAGCTGCTGGATCGCCGCGGCGGTGAAGGCCAGATGATCGAGGAGTTCCACGTCCGTCACATCCTGATCAAGCCCAGCGAAATCCGCACTGACGGCGAAGCCGCCCAACTGGCCCAGCGCATCTACGAGCGTATCCAGAATGGCGAATCCTTCGCCACCCTGGCCAAGTCCTACTCCGAGGATCCAGGCAGCGCGCTGAACGGCGGCGACCTGGACTGGGTGACACCGGATGCAATGACCCCGGAATTTGGCGAAATGATCACCAGCACGCCGCTCAACACGCTGACCCGGCCGTTCCAGAGCCAGTTTGGCTGGCATATCCTGGAAGTGCTGGGCACCCGCGACGTTGATATGACCGACGAGATGCGTGAGCAGCAGGCTGCCAACCTGATCCGCAGCCGCAAGTACGAAGAAGAGCTGCAGACCTGGCTGTTGCAGATCCGCGATGAGGCCTACGTGGAGATCAAAAACGGGTGAGTCCGGCACGCCTGGCCATCACCGCTGGCGAGCCGGCGGGCATTGGCCCCGACCTGTGTCTGATGCTGGCGCAACAGCCGGCCAGCTGCGAGCGGGTGGTGATTGCCGACCCGCAGCTGCTGGAGCAGCGCGCCGCCCAGCTCGGGCTGTCCGTCGAGCTGCAGCCGTTTGACCCGGATGCGCTGCCCGCCGCGCAGGCCGCCGGCCAGTTGAGCGTGCTGCCGGTCAGCCTGGCCGCACCCTGTCGGCCGGGCGAGCTGAACGCCGCCAACGCCGGCTATGTACTGGAAACCTTGCGCCTGGCTGGTGCCGGCGCACTTGCCGGCAGCTTTGACGCTATCGTCACGGCACCAGTGCACAAGGGCATCATCAACGACGCTGGCGTGCCCTTTTCCGGGCACACCGAGTTCTTTGCCGAGCAAACCGCGACCGAGCAAGTGGTGATGATGCTTGCCTGCCCCGGCCTGCGCGTGGCCCTGGCCACCACGCATCTGCCGCTGCGCCAGGTCGCTGACGCCATCACGGGTCCACTGATCGAGCGGGTCATGCGCATCCTGCACAACGACCTGCTCAGCAAGTTCGGCATCGCCACGCCGCGTATTCTGGTCTGCGGCCTGAATCCGCACGCTGGCGAAGATGGGCATCTGGGACGTGAAGAGCTGGACGTGATCATCCCCGCGCTGCAGCGCCTGCGCGCCGAGGGCATGCAGCTGATCGGCCCGCTGCCCGCCGACACCCTGTTCACCCCCAAGCACCTGGAGCAGGCCGACGCCGTGCTGGCGATGTACCACGATCAAGGGCTGCCGGTGCTCAAACACAAGGGCTTTGGCAACGCCGTCAACATTACCCTGGGCCTGCCGATCATCCGCACTTCGGTGGACCACGGCACGGCGCTCGACCTGGCCGGAACGGGTCAGGCCAACCCCGGCAGCCTGCAGGTTGCCCTCGATACCGCCATCCAGATGATCGCCGCCCGGAGGGCTGTATGAGTCAGTTTCCGCAACACAAGGCGCGCAAGCGCTTTGGCCAGAACTTCCTGCATGACGCCGGCGTCATCGACCGCATCGTCCGTTCGATTCGCCCGCGCGAAAGCGACCATCTGGTCGAGATCGGCCCCGGTCAGGGCGCCATTACCTCGGGTCTGCTGGCCAGTGGTGCACAGCTCGACGTGGTTGAGCTGGACAAGGACCTGCACCCGATACTGATGGGCCAGTTCGGCTTCCTTGAGCGCTTCCGTCTGCATAAGGGCGACGCCCTCAAGTTCAACTTCCGCGACCTCGCCACCCGGGGCGAGAAGCTGCGCGTGGTCGGCAACCTGCCCTACAACATTTCCACCCCGCTGATGTTCCACCTGCTGGCGCAATCGGACTGCATCGAAGACATGCACTTCATGCTGCAGAAGGAAGTGGTGCAGCGTCTGGCTGCCACCGCGGGCATGAACCATTACGGACGCCTGGGCATCATGGTGCAGTACCACTGCCGCGTAGAACATCTGTTCGACGTTGGCCCCGGCGCCTTCAACCCGGCGCCCAAGGTCGACTCGGCCATCGTTCGCCTGGTGCCGCACGCCACGCTGCCGCATCCGGCTGACGACGCAGGCGTGCTGGAAGTGCTGGTACGCGACGCCTTCAACCAGCGCCGCAAGACCCTGCGCAATACCCTGAAGGCGCTACTCACGGCTGAAGAGATCGAGGCCGAAGGCATCGACCCGGGCACCCGCCCCGAGCAGGTTGACCTGGCCGGCTTTGTCCGCCTGGCCAACCGCCTCACCCGCAAACAGGCGGCCAGCGCATGAGCGACTATGCCATCGCGGTGAGTGTGCAGACCCGCTACCTGCCGGAACAGTCCGACCCGCAGAAAAAGCGCTTTGCCTTTGCCTACACCATCACCATCGCCAACCAGGGCTGTGTAGACGCCCAACTGCTGTACCGACACTGGCTGATTACCGATGGCAACAACAAGCAGCAACGGGTGGACGGCCCCGGTGTGGTCGGCGAACAACCCGTCATCGCCCCGGGCGCCAGCCACACGTACACCAGCGGCTGCCTGCTGGAGACGCCGGTGGGCACCATGGAAGGCAGTTACGACATGCGCGCCAGCGACGGGCACAGCTTCAGCGCCACCATCGCCCGCTTTCGCCTGGCCCAGCCACACGCACTCAATTGACGCTGCCTTATGACTACCTACGCCGTTGGCGACATTCAAGGCTGCCTGAAGCCCCTTCAATGCCTGCTTGCCGAGGTTGACTTCAACCCGTCAAAGGACGAGCTCTGGTCGGTTGGCGACATGGTCAATCGCGGCCCCGACTCGCTGGCGACCCTGCGCTATCTCAAGCAGCTCGACAGCGCCTGTATCGCCGTACTCGGCAACCATGACCTGCATCTGCTGGCCGCCAGCCGCAACGGCAGTCGCGTGCGCAAATCCGATACCCTCAAGCCGCTACTCAAGGCCGACGACCGCGACAGCCTGCTGGACTGGCTGCGCCGCAGGCCGCTGGCCCACTTCGATGCTGAACTCGGCTTTGTCATGACCCATGCCGGCATCCCGCCTATCTGGACCGTCAAGCAAACCCTTGAGCTGGCCGAGGAAGTGGAACGAGTGCTGCGTAGCGACAAGCGCCTGCCCGACTATCTGGACGAGATGTATGGCAACGAACCCTCACGCTGGAAGTCCAGCCTCAAGGGCATCGACCGTCTCCGCGCGATCACCAATTATCTGACCCGCATGCGCTTCTGCAAACCCGACGGCACCCTGGAATTCAAATCCAAGGAGGGGCTGGACACCACGCCCAAGGGCTTTGCTCCCTGGTTCCGCTATCCGCGCAAGGACCCGGACATTCAGATCATCTTTGGCCATTGGGCCGCTATCGAAGGCCGCACCGGCACCCAGGGCATACACGCGCTGGATACCGGCTGCGTCTGGGGCAGCCGCATGACGCTGATGAACCTGGACACCCGCGAACTGCACCACTGCGACTGCGATCACTGACCCGGCGAGAACACCATGAGCGATTTCAAACGCATCGACCCGCGCACCGCCAGCCAGTTGCTGGACAGCAACGCCCAGCTGGTTGATATCCGCGACCCGCAGAGCTTCGACGTTGGCCACATTCCTGGCGCCATCCGCCTGGATAACGACAACCTCGCTGACTTCGTCGCCAATGCCGACCAACAGGCGCCCTTGATCGTCTGCTGCTACCACGGCAACTCCAGCCAGGGCGCCGCCGCCTACCTGGCCAGCATCGGCTTTGCCGAGGCCTACAGCCTGGATGGCGGTTTTGACCTGTGGCGGCAGACCTATCCGGAGCGAGTTAGCTGCGAGTAAGGTTTCAGCGCGTTGCTTTTAGCCTCAACATCGCGCCGCTGTCGACTCCGCCTTTCGCCTTTTACGGCGAGTTAAGGGGGGGCTGCTTGCCCAGCCCCCCCTTAACAATCCCCCGGGGCACCCGGCTACGCGGCCCTTCGGGTTCGCTGCGTTGCTCGGGCTAACGGGGGCCGGCAGAACTCGTCGCTGCGCTCCTCAAACATGCTGCCGTCCTATTTCCCGTCAGCCCTGCGCTACTCGCCCGCGTAAACGGGACGAACCCCAGTGCACACTCGCCCACCCGATCCTCAACGAAGCACTGATCCTGCGTACTGCAGGACCGCGCGATGACAACAGCACTTGTGCGCAGCAACCAAAACCCATTCCACAACCCACATAAACAACTCGCCCGCAAGCCACGCCAGCCGTGCATTCACACTCCTGCAACAAAATTTCCTGTGAAATCTTCTGTTGCCAAGCGTATTTGCATCTATCCTGAAGTCAGGCGAATCAAGAAAGAGAACGTCGGTCTGCCGGCTTCCGATAAACACGGGAGCCTGCCGGATCCACCGTCCGACCAGTCACCGATTGGCCGCCCGGCGCCTCCGACAGACTCCTGACCATGCTCGCAGTTGCGTTTTGGGGGATTCACGCATCAGGACATGCCGTCGCCCGGTAAAGCGCGTCGTGCGGGCTGCTGCCCGGAAGCGCCAGACCTCATCCCGGGGGTCTGTACCTACCTGACTTGCGCCACAGGTGGGTGCGACCTCAGCTGCTGCGAGGTCGAGTCATGAGCATTTTCAGTCATTTTCAGAACCGCTTTGAAGCCACCCGGCAGGAAGAGTACAGCCTTCAGGAGTACCTGGAGCTGTGCAAAACCGACCCGACCACTTACGCCACCGCCGCCGAACGCCTGCTGATGGCCATCGGCGAACCCGAACTGATCGACACCTCACTGGACTCGCGCCTGTCGCGGATTTTTTCCAACAAGATCATCAAGCGCTATCCGGCGTTCGCCGACTTTCACGGCATGGAGGACGCCATTGAGCACATTGTCTCCTTCTTCAAACACGCCGCGCAGGGCCTGGAGGAGCGCAAACAGATTCTCTACCTGCTGGGCCCGGTCGGTGGCGGCAAGTCCTCGCTGGCCGAAAAGCTCAAGGAGCTGATGCAACAGGTCCCCTTTTACGCCATCAAGGGCTCACCGGTATTCGAGTCGCCGCTGGGCTTGTTCAACGCCAGCGAAGACGGCGCCATTCTGGAAGAAGACTTCGGTATCCCGCAGCGCTACCTCAACAGCATCATGTCGCCGTGGGCGGTCAAGCGCCTGCACGAGTTCAACGGCGATATTTCCCAGTTCCGGGTGGTCAAGCTCTACCCCTCGGTGCTGCAGCAGATCGCCGTCGCCAAAACCGAACCCGGCGATGAGAACAACCAGGACATCTCCTCGCTGGTCGGCAAGGTGGATATTCGCAAGCTGGAAGAGTTTCCGCAGAACGACCCGGACGCCTACAGCTACTCAGGCGGCCTGTGCCGTGCCAACCAGGGTCTGCTGGAGTTTGTCGAAATGTTCAAGGCACCGATCAAGGTGCTGCATCCATTACTCACGGCCACCCAGGAAGGCAACTACAACAGCACCGAGGGCATGGGCGCGATCCCGTTCAACGGCGTGATCCTGGCCCACTCCAACGAGTCCGAATGGCACAGCTTTCGCAACAACAAGAACAACGAGGCGTTCATTGACCGCATTTACATCGTCAAGGTGCCCTATTGCCTGCGGGTCACCGACGAGATCCAGATCTACGAGAAGCTGCTGACCAACAGCTCGCTGGCAGCCGCCCACTGCGCGCCCGACACGCTGAAGATGTTGGCCCAGTTCACCGTCCTGTCACGCCTGAAAGAGCCGGAGAACTCCAACATCTACTCGAAGATGCGCATTTATGACGGCGAGAACCTGAAGGATACCGACCCCAAGGCCAAGTCGATCCAGGAGTATCGCGACACCGCCGGAGTCGACGAGGGCATGAACGGTCTGTCGACCCGGTTTGCCTTCAAGATCCTCTCCAAGGTATTCAACTTCGATACCACCGAGGTGGCTGCCAACCCGGTGCATCTGCTGTATGTGCTGGAGCAGCAGATCGAGCAGGAGCAGTTTCCCAACGACGTCAGCGAACGCTATCTGCGCTTTCTCAAGGAATACCTGGCCACACGCTACGTCGAGTTTATCGGCAAGGAAATCCAGACCGCGTACCTGGAGTCCTACAGCGAGTATGGCCAGAACATCTTCGACCGTTACGTGCTGTACGCCGACTTCTGGATTCAGGATCAGGAATACCGCGACCCGGAAACCGGCGAGATCCTCAACCGCGCCTCGCTCAACGAGGAGCTGGAGAAGATCGAGAAGCCCGCCGGCATCAGCAACCCGAAGGACTTCCGCAACGAGATCGTCAATTTCGTACTGCGCGCGCGGGCCAACAACAACGGCAAGAACCCGAGCTGGTTGTCCTACGAAAAGCTGCGCGTGGTGATCGAGAAGAAAATGTTCTCCAACACCGAAGACCTGCTGCCGGTCATCAGCTTCAACGCCAAGGCTTCGACCGAAGACCAGAAGAAGCACAACGACTTCGTGCATCGCATGGTCGAGCGCGGCTACACCGAGAAGCAGGTGCGCCTGTTGTCGGAATGGTATCTGCGGGTGCGTAAAGCCCAGTGACGGCTGCGCCTTGACTGGGCAGCGACAAGCCGCAAGCCTCAAGCGGCAAGCAGCGCGGCGCCGCCTGAGACTCTGCGCGGCGCCCGATAGCAGCATGGCCAGCTTCAAGCTTGCAGCTTATGGCTTGCGGCTGGCCCGGAGGGCCTTGAATGAGCTACGTGATTGATCGTCGTCTGAACGGCAAGAACAAGAGCACCGTGAACCGTCAGCGGTTTCTGCGGCGCTACAAATCACATATCAAGAAGGCGGTCGAAGACGCCGTCGGGCGGCGCTCGATCACCGATATCGAGCACGGCGAAAGCATCAGCATCCCCAATCGCGATATCGACGAGCCCATCTTTCATCACGGCAAGGGCGGCCGCCAGACCCAGGTACACCCGGGCAACCGCGAGTTCGCCAGCGGCGACCGCATCGCTCGCCCAGAGGGCGGTGGCGGCGGTCAGGGTGGCAGCCAAGCCGGCAACAGCGGCGAGGGGATGGACGAATTCGTCTTTCAGATCACCCAGGACGAATTCCTCGACTTTATGTTCGAAGACCTTGCCCTGCCCAACCTGGTCAAGCGCCAGTTGACCGGTACCGATACCTTCAAGCCGGTGCGCGCGGGCATCAGCCAGCAGGGCAACCCTTCTCGCATCAACATCGTCCGCTCCATGCGTGCCGCCCAGGCCCGCCGTATCGCGTTGGGCGGCGGCAGCCGCAAGCGGCTGCGCGAGGCGCGCGCCGAACTCGAACAGCTCAGGCTTGATCACCCGGATGACCTCAGCGGTATCCAGCGCCTGCAGGAGGAGATTTCCGCGCTGCGCAATCGCATCGAGCGCATCCCCTTCCTCGACACCTTTGATCTGCGCTACAACCTGATCGTCAAGCAGCCCACGCCGTCGTCCAAGGCAGTGATGTTCTGCCTCATGGATGTCTCCGGCTCCATGACCCAGGCCACCAAGGATCTGGCCAAACGCTTTTACATCCTGCTCTACCTGTTCCTGCGCCGTAACTACGAGCGCATCGACGTGGTGTTCATCCGTCACCACACCAGCGCCAAGGAGGTGGATGAGGAGGAGTTCTTCTACTCGCGCGAAACCGGCGGCACCATCGTCTCCAGCGCCCTGCGGCTGATGCAACAGATCATCGAGGACCGCTACCCGCCGGGCGAGTGGAACCTGTACTGCGCCCAGGCCTCCGACGGCGACAACTGGAACGACGACTCGCCGATCTGCCGCGACCTGCTGGTGCGCCAGATCATGCCGGCAATGCAGTACTACTGCTATGTAGAGATCACCCCGCGCGAGCACCAGACCCTGTGGCACGAGTATGAAGCGGTTGCAGAGCACTTTGCCGACAGCTTCGCCCAACAGCAGATCGTCGACGCCGGGGACATCTACCCGGTGTTTCGCAAGCTGTTCCAGAAGAGGATGGCGACATGAGCCGCACGCCTATTTCCACCGGTTCAGAGTGGACCTTCGAGCTGATCCGCGAGTACGACCAGGAGATTGGCCGGATTGCCCATGAGGTCTACGGCCTGGACACCTACCCCAATCAGATCGAGGTCATCACCGCCGAGCAGATGATGGATGCCTACGCTTCGGTCGGCATGCCGCTGGGCTATCACCACTGGTCCTACGGCAAGCATTTTCTCGCCACCGAAAAGGGCTACCGTCGCGGTCACATGGGCCTGGCCTACGAGATTGTCATCAACTCCGACCCCTGCATCGCCTACCTGATGGAAGAGAACACCATGTGCATGCAGGCACTGGTGATCGCCCACGCCAGTTACGGGCACAACTCCTTTTTCAAGGGCAACTACCTGTTCCGCAGCTGGACCGACGCCAGCGCCATCATCGATTACCTGGTGTTCGCCAAGCAGTACATCAGCGAGTGCGAGGAGCGCTACGGCATCGACGCCGTCGAGGATCTGCTCGACTCCTGCCACGCGCTGATGAATTACGGCGTTGACCGCTACAAACGCCCCTACCCGATCTCTGCTGCCGAGGAGCGCCAGCGCCAGCGCGAGCGCGAAGAACACCTGCAGCGCCAGGTCAACGAGCTATGGCGCACCATTCCGGTCAACCCGCACCATCACACCGAGGCCGATGATGCAGCGCGCTACCCCAGCGAGCCGCAGGAAAACCTGCTGTATTTCATTGAGAAAAACGCGCCGCTGCTGGAGCCCTGGCAGCGCGAGGTCGTGCGCATCGTGCGTAAGATCGCACAGTACTTCTACCCGCAGCGCCAGACCCAGGTGATGAACGAGGGCTGGGCTACCTTCTGGCACTACACCCTGCTCAATCACCTGTACGACGAGGGCAAGGTCACCGACGGTTTCATGATGGAGTTTCTGCAGTCACACACCAGCGTGGTCTATCAACCGCCGTTTGACAGCAACTGGTACAGCGGCATCAACCCCTACGCGCTGGGCTTTGCCATGATGCAGGACATCCGCCGCATCTGCGAACACCCGACCGAGGAAGATCGCCGCTGGTTCCCCGACATTGCCGGCAGTGACTGGCTGGAAACGCTGAAGTTCGCCATGCGCACCTTCAAGGACGAGAGCTTTATCCTGCAGTACCTGTCGCCCAAGGTGATTCGCGACTTCAAGCTGTTTGCCATCGTCGACGACGAAGCCGACGACCACCTGGAGGTCGCCGCGATTCATGATGACAGCGGCTATCGCGCCGTGCGCGAGTTGCTGGCAGCGCAATACAACCTCGGCAACCGCGAGCCCAATATCCAGGTCTGGTCGGTGGACCGCCGTGGCGACCGCTCGCTATCGCTGCGTCACCAACGGCATCAGGGCAAGCCGCTGGGAGAGTCAACCAACGAGATGCTGCGCCACCTGCACCGGCTGTGGGGCTTCGATATCCACCTGCAGAGCCTCGACGGCAACCGCGTGATCAGCGAAGCCCACATTCCCCCACGCCCCGAGCCGGAGGAAGAGCGACTGCCCAAATTTGATCTGAATATACCGCCCATATAGCTGGAAGCTGGAAGCTGGAAGCTGGAAGCTGGAAGCTGGAAGCTGGAAGCTGGAAGCTGGAAGCTGAATCAGGGTGGGGCCGGACACACGCCAGACAAGCGGAATCTGCCGAAAAAGCCAATGCCCGCAACACCTCGGACTGCTTCAAGCTTCCAGCTTCAAGCCCCTTGCAGCCATCTGCTGCAAGCTGCAAGCTCTACCCCCACCACCCTCTAACCGCGAGCCCCCCATGTCCGAACCCTACTCCACCTACCTGGTCGGCGGCGCCGTCCGTGACCAACTGCTCGGCCTGCCTGTCAGCGAACGCGACTGGGTTGTGGTAGGCGCTACGCCGGAGCAGTTGCAACAGGCGGGGTATAAGCCGGTCGGGCAGGACTTCCCGGTATTCCTGCATCCGCAAACCGGCGAGGAATACGCGCTGGCCCGCACCGAGCGCAAGAGCGGGGTGGGTTACGGCGGGTTCGTCTTTCACACCAGCCCGGACGTCACCTTGGAAGAAGATCTGATCCGCCGCGACCTGACGGTCAACGCCATGGCGCAGACCGAAGACGGGCAGATCATCGACCCCTATGGCGGGCAGCAGGACCTGCAGGCAAAGACACTGCGCCATGTCTCCCCCGCCTTTGCCGAAGACCCGCTGCGCGTACTGCGGGTAGCCCGCTTTGCAGCGCGCTACGCCCATCTGGGCTTCCGCGTGGCCGATGACACCATGGCGCTGATGCGCCAGCTGAGCGAGTCAGGAGAGCTCAGGGAGCTGACTGCCGAGCGCAGCTGGAAGGAAATCAGCCGCGCCCTGATGGAACCCAACCCGGATGTCTTCATCCAGGTGCTGCGTGACTGCGGCGCACTGGCAGAGCTGCTGCCAGAGGTCGACGCGCTGTTTGGGGTGCCACAACCCGAAGCGCACCACCCGGAGATTGATACCGGCGTGCACGTGCTCCAGGTGCTGCAGATTGCGGCGAGAGAGCACCTGCCGCTGCCAGCCCGCTGGGCTTGCCTGCTGCACGATCTGGGCAAGGGGCTGACGCCACCGCAACATTGGCCGAAACACCACGGACACGAGACTGGCGGCCTGAAGGCTGTGAAAGCGGTCAACAAACGCTGCAAGGCGCCACGTGACTGTCAGGAACTCGCGCTGCTGACCTGCGAGTACCACACCCACTGCCATCGCGCACTGGAGCTGCGCCCGCAAACGCTGCTCAAACTGTTCAAGGCGCTGGATATTTACCGCCGAGCGGAGCGCTTCGAGCAGTTTCTGGCGGTATGCATAGCCGACGCGCAAGGTCGCACCGGGTTTGAGACTCGCCCCTACCCGCAGGCGGACTACCTGCGCGGCGCGGCAGAGGCCGCACGCGGCGTGGACATTCAACCGTTGCTGGAAAAGGG